>ERZ1027089.1285-NODE-1285-length-9982-cov-11.501058_pt1 | contig 9982 bp, 8 predicted proteins | sample MGYA00519412_ERZ1027089 | MGnify/ENA primary metagenome ERZ1027089 (study PRJEB26926, sample SAMN06164433) | human gut metagenome | biome: ENVO:00009003; feature: ENVO:2100002; material: ENVO:00002003 | host: Homo sapiens | place: USA | collected 2012 ... | reverse complement strand
CCCTTAGCCGCTCTCGGTTGGTGGGTTTGTTCTCAGCCATGATTTTCAATCTCCTCGTATTATAAAGTAGTAGTTATTATAGTCCCTCTCCAAGGACAAAATGCTACAATAGACAAGGTGCTGTGGATTGGTTTAAACCTCCTACCGCAAGACGGTTTCGGAAAGGCTCCAACCACGGCTCTTTGTTTTTAGTGTTAATCAGTTAGATACCGCCAGACGGTTTATATAGAACGAGGTTACATAGCAAAGAGGTGTGGCTCTAAGCAGCACTGTAAAATAAAACGCCGGAGGTAAAAAGAAATGATTTTTGTTGGTATCGATGTTGCAAAGGACAAGCACGATTGCTTTATCCTCAACTCGGAAGGAACGGTCTTGGCAGATGTATTTACCATTGCCAATAACCGCATCGGTTTTGAGACGCTTCTTTCAAGAATCCAAAGCTGTTCCCAAGGTGAAAGCAAAATAAAAGTAGGGCTTGAAGCCACAGGACATTACAGCTACAATCTGCTGGGGTTTCTTTTAGACAGCGGCCTGGCAACCTATGTCATTAACCCTCTGCACACGAACCTCTACCGGAAAAGTCTCAGCCTGCGAAGAACCAAAACAGATCGGATAGACGCGCGTACCATTGCAATGATGCTCATGTCTGATGTGGACCTCAAGTCCTACTCAAATACAGCATACCACAATGAAGAGCTAAAGTCACTAACCAGATACAGATTTGATAAGGTAAAAGAGCGCGCCAAGCTGAAAAGCTCCGTTGCGCGGTTAGTGAATATTCTGTTTCCAGAGCTTGAAAAGCTGGTCTCAAGTCTGCACATCGCTGTTGTATACGCACTGCTGAGCAACTATCCGGGTGCAAGCTATATCGCAAACGCTAATACTGAAGAACTCGCTGAGACTCTTTGCACCGCCTCTAAAGGTCGTTATACCAAGTCTAAAACCGCGGAAATCCAAGTAGCCGCAGGGGTCTCCATTGGCTCGAAAATGCCTGCTAAGTCTATGGAGTTGAAACACACGATTGCTCTCATCCGCGAGCTGGACAAAGAAATTTCTGAGGTAGAATCCGCAATTGACAAGATTACATCTCAGATGGATTCTCCCATCTTTACAATCCCCGGTATTGGCCGACATATGGGTGCAATGATTCTTGCTGAAGTTGGAGATTTTTCCAACTTTGCAAGCGCAGACAAGCTGCTGGCTTATGCTGGACTCTCTCCATCTACATATCAGTCAGGGCAACTGCAAAACTGTTATGCTCACATGGAAAAGCGTGGCTCCAGATATTTGCGATATGCTCTTTTCAATGCCGCCAAATATGTTTGCCTTTGGTGTCCTACATTCTCGGCCTATCTTGAAAAGAAGCGTTCTGAGGGAAAGCATTACAATGTTGCCATCTCTCATGCTGCTAAAAAGCTGGTAAGGCTTATTTTTGCTATGCAGCGTTCTGGGAAAGCCTTCTTAGCTGATTATTAAGCGTGCGATTTTATACGGAGCGAGTATCCGACAACGGATGCTCTTGTTTGCTATACCAATTTTCACCACCTTAAAATTTCTCTCGAAAATTTTGTTTTGGGGCTTGACTTTTAATAGTTAGTCTTTCCATACGCAAAAAGGCTTCCCCCTCGGGGGAAGCTGTCACCGAAGGTGACTGATGAGGGCGGAGCTTACGGCGGCAACCCGTTTACGGGCAACCATCGATAGCTTACCCCTCATCCGGCCCCGCGGGGCCACCTTCCCCCAAGGGGGAAGGCTTGGGGAATGCAAATTATTTCATCAAAATCTTGACGACGGCTTTTCTTACGTGGGTGCAGTCGGGCGTTTTGCAGCTGGGTTTGTGCAGCTCGCTGGGGAAGAAGATGGCGAAACGGCCATTGCCCAGCGTCATGCCGCAGTGATCGGGGGCGGACTTGAAACCGCAGTCGGCGGTCTCGTCAAAGGCGCCCTCGTCCTTGCCCTCGGATGCCCAGCCCAGGTACTCGCCGCCGGTCAGGTCGATTTGCAGATCGGCGTAGCGGCGGTGGTATTCAAACGCTGCGCCCTCGGCGTCGCGCAGGTCGGCATCCATCACGTTGACAAAAACCTTGTCGCCGTCAATGATGGTCTTGCCGTTTTCCAGCGCATCCAGCGTGTGGCTGTTCAGCCATTCGATGGCGGTGTCCAGGTTCGGGTGCAGGCCCTTGTAACAGGCAATGTAATCAAACGAATCTACGATCATTTTTTTACCCCTTACAGTGCTGCAATGGCTTCTTCGATCATCTTCTGCGCTTCGGCGACGACGGCCTCATCCTCGGGGGCGAGGTTGGCCAGCGGGGCACGGACGCCGCCCAGCTCCAGGCCGTACATCCGGCGCAGGATATCCTTCATGACCGCGTACAGGTTGCCCTTGGCCTCGCACATCTTGTAGATGATGCGGTCAGCCTTGTACTGGATGGCGCGGGCAGTGGGGATGTCGCCCTTCTCGATCAGCTCGTTCATGCGGATGAACAACTCGGGCATGACGGCGTAGGTGCCGCCGATGCCGCCGTCAGCGCCCATGACGCGGCCGGAGACGAACTGCTCGTCGGGACCGTTGAACACGGCGAAGCCATCCTTGCCGCGGGCCTGGATACCGGCATCCTTGAACAGCTGGATGTCCTGGGTGGGCATGGAGCTGTTCTTGACGGCGATGACGTTGGGGTTCTTGAGCATGGTCTGCAGCAGGGGCATGGTCAGCGCCGTGCCGGCCAGCTGCGGAATGTTGTAGATGACGAACTCGGTGTTGGGGGCAGCGGCGCTCATGGCGTTCCAGTAGGCGGCAATGGCGTCGTTGGGCAGGTGGAAGTAGATGGGCGGGATGGACGCGATGGCGTCAACGCCGCACTTCTCGGCATGGGCGGCCAGCTCGACGGAATCGGCGGTATTGTTGCAGGCAACGTGGGCAATAACGGTAATCTTGCCCTTGGCCTCGCTCATGACGGCCTCGAGAACGGCTTTGCGCTCGTCGGGGTGCTGGTAGATGCACTCGCCGGAGGAACCGCCGACGTAGACGCCCTTGACGCCCTTGGCAATCAGGTGGCGGGTCAGCGCCTTGACGCGCTCGGTGGAGATAGAGCCGTCCGGTGCGTAGCAGGCATAGAAGGCTGGGATAATACCGCGGTACTTGGTAATGTCTTTCATAAACAAAACACTTCCTGTTCATAAATAGCTGGTGTTACGTTGAATTTTGAAGGAGAAGGGTGGTGCGGATATGTGGGATGCGGCGACACAGCGTGTCAAAAAATCACATTCTTGGTTTATGGAATGTGTAGGGGCGACCATCGGCCGCCCGCCAACTTGGCGCAGCATCGCGGTTTCCGGGTCGGTTTTCATACAAGGCAAACGGGCACGGGCGAGCAATGCTTGCCCCTACAAGAGCTTTTCGACAACCGGAACTTCCGGCGGTCGGATTTTTAGCCCTTAACAGCACCCATTGCGATGCCCTTGGTAAAGTACTTCTGGAAAATGAGGAAGATGATGATGATAGGCACAGCAGCCAGTGCGGCACCTGCCATGATCAGGCCAAAGTCGGTGCTGTTCTCAGCCTGCAGCTTTGCAATGCCCAGAGAAATGGTCAGGTTGCTGGTGCTGGACAGCATGATCAACTGCATGAAGTAGTCGTTCCAGCTGTTGATGAAGGTAAAAATGGCCAGTGCACCGATGCCCGGCTTGACCATGGGCAGCACGATGTCGATAAAGGTCTTGGCCTCGCTTGCACCGTCGATGCGGGCCGCTTCCAGCATCTCAGTGGGGATGCCCTCACTGAACTGCTTCATCAGGAACACACCAAAGGGCCAGCCCACGATGGGGAAGATGACGGCCCAGATGGTGTTGTACAGGTTCAGGCTGCTCATTTCGCGCAGCAGGGGGATCAGGATGACCTGCTTGGGCAGAGCCATTGCGCACACGATGAGGGTGAACAGCAGCTTGCGGCCTACAAAGCGCTTTTTTGCCAGTGCATAGCCGGCCATGGCGGCGGTGATGCAGGTGAGGATCATGGACATGACGGCCATGAACACGGTGTTGATCATCCAGCGGATGGCAGCGGGAGCGGTGGGGCCTACCGAGAAGTAGATGGGCTCGCCGTTAGCGCTGAACTTGGAGCCAAAGGGCACAGCCAGCTGCCACAGCGGGGCGCTCTTGCCGGAAAACAGCTTCTGGTAGTTGGTCAGCACCCACTGGCTGGGCCACCATTCCGGGGTGGTGGCGTTGATGGCGGCACCGGTCTTGAAGGAACCGGTGATGATCCAGTACAGCGGGAAGGCGAACAGCACCGCAACGATGCTGATGAGGATCAGCGTCAGGATCATGTAGGCGCTCATCTTCTTGAGCTTACTGGGGTGACGCTTCAACGGTTTTTGCTTTTTTGCAGCGGCATTTGCACTCATTGTCCGGCACCTCCTTTAATTATCCTGGTTGCCCAGCTTGAACTGAACAGCCGACAGAATGGCGATGATGACTGCCAGCACAACACCCATTGCGTTGCCGTAGCCGTAGCGGTACAGCTTGAAGGCGGTGTAGTAGATGTAGTACATGATGGTATCGGTGCTGTGGTTGGGGCCGCCGGAAGTCAGCAGCTGGATCAGCGCAAAGCACTGGAAGGAGTTGATGGTGGTAATGACCAGAATGTACAGGGTGGTGGGCATGATGGCGGGCCACTTGATCTTCCAGAAGCACTGGAAATCGGTGGCACCATCCACTTCTGCGGCTTCCACGATGGACTGGTCCACATTACCCAGAGCGGAAACGTACAGCACGATGGGCTGGCCCACAGAGGTGGTGAGCAGGATCAGGATGATGCAGCCCAGAGCAAAGCGCTCATCGCCCAGCCAGTTGATGTTCTTGTCAATGAGGCCCAGCGTCTTGCCCAGATAGTTGAAGATGCCGTAGTAGTTGTTGTACATCCACTTCCACACCACGGTAACGGCCACGGAGCCGGTGACGACGGGCAGGTAGAACACGCAGCGGAAGAGGCTGGTGGCCCACTCGGGCAGGTCTACGATGGCAGAGGAGACCCACAGCGAGAAGGCGCAGGTGACGGGCACCGACACCACCACGATGATGAAGGTGTTCTTTAAGGCACCCAGAAAGATGGGGTCTGTGAACAGTTCCTTATAGTTTGCAAGGCCCACAAAGATATCGGCACGGTTCATGGTGGAATCGAAGAAGCTGGTCACCACGCACAGCACCATGGGGTAAATGACGAAGCCCAGAAAGAAGATCAGGCTGGGCAGCAGGAAGCAATAGGAAGCGAAGGTCTCGCGCCGTACCAGCGCACTGCTGCGCTTAGGCTCTTTGATCGCCGTTTTTGCAGCCAAGAGAATCACCGTTCCTTTCGGTTATGATTTTTTTTTTACAAATAAAGCCCCTCCCTCGTCGGGATCTTCGAGGAAGGGGCGAAGCGTCAATAATTATCTGCCCCCGGCAGAGTGGATGGGCTTATGCCTGTGCGGCAGCGTTTGCGTTGTCCACAAAGGTCTTGACGGCAGTCTCGACATCCTCACCGGAGCCGACGCGCTGCAGCATGTTCCACCACTCGGTACGTGCGGTTGCCCAGCCCGGAGTGATCTGGTAGTAGTCGCCCAGATAAGCCATGAACTTGCTGTACTCGCTCATGATCTCGTTGTCGGCGTAGATATCGCCCACGCTGGTACGAACCGGGAAGTAGGTGGAAGCCAGCACGCTGTCCTTGACCTGATCGGGGTCGGCCGCGATGAAGTCGATGAAGGTCTTGGCTGCTTCGATCTTGGCCTCGTCGCCGTTATCAAAGATGCCGAAGCCCCAGATGCCGCCGCACAGCTTCGGGTCGCCGCTGTCGGTGGGGAAGGCCATGGGGAAGATCTCGTCGCCATCGTTGGTCAGACCGGCGGCGTTGTTGTCGCTGTTGGCCTGCTGTGCAATGTTCCAGCAGAATGCCATCTGCAGGGTGCCGTTGCGGAACAGGGTGATCTCGTCGCCGCCTGCGATGGAAGCGTCAAAGTTGATGCCCTTGGTGTCGTGCAGGGTCTGGATCGCCTTGATGTTCTCGGCGGAGTCGGCAGTGTACTTGGTGTGGGCTGCATCGGTAAAGGTGCCGCCGTACATGTTGTTGATGATGGCGCGGGTGCCCTGGTCGCCGCCCTGACCTGCGCAGTAGATGGCTGCAACGTTCTCGTAACCGCCGTTGTACAGGGCGTCAACGGTCTTCAGGAAGCCGTCGGTGCTCCAGGTGTGCTTGTCGGTATCAATGTACTGGTCAGCGCCCACTTCCTTGACCTTGGTCATGTTCACGGCCATGCAGTGTGCGGTCATGCACAGGGGATACTCGTAGTAGTTGCCGGCAGTGTCCTTGCAGGCGGACTCAACGGACTCGTAGATGTCCTTCTTGGCATCATCGGTCCACAGGTCGTTCAGCGGAGCCATAACGCCCTTTGCGCCCCAGTTTGCAACCAGACGCTCGGGACCTTCCATGATCAGGTCGGGTGCGCTGCCGCCCTCGATGGCGGTGTTCACCTGATCGTCGCCGTTGGTGTAGTCCAGATACTCCACAGTGACCTTGATGTCAGGATACTTTGCGTTGAAGCTGGAAACCAGACCCTGAACGGTCTCGTCATTGCCCCAGCCGCCGATGGGGTATGTCCACAGCTTGATGCTGGTGGAAGAAGCAGCTGCGCTTGCAGCGGTAGAACCTGCGGTGGAAGCAGCAGTGCTGGTGCTTGCAGAAGAGCCGCCGCATGCGGCCAGAGCGCCGGCTGCGCCCAGAATGCCAGCGGCCTTCAGGAACGAACGGCGGGAAATGCAGTTTTTCATAGTAGTTTCTCCTTCGCATTCAAGATGCTTCACGTTGATGGCGGCCTGCCGTGCCAGCGGCCGCTCTTGATGGCTCCATTATAGAAAAATATTTTCATTTTGTCCATTCATGGTTTTCATAAATTTTCAGAATGACAGTGTGCATTGTGCACAAAAGTGTGGGATATATGTTGAAATGCAAAGAAAATCTTGCTTTACTCTTCTGAAACTATTACAAAATGGTACAAACCCACCAAAACGATAGTGAAAATGTTTTTCTAAACAAAAATGTAAAATTGAAAGATATTTTCACGGAATGGCCGGTTTTTCCGCCAAAACTGTGTGCTCTGCACAGAACTGCGGGCCAAAATGTGGGCAATGCGTCTCTTGCGAAGCGGGGACGATTCTTTTATACTTTTTACAAAGGTGAATGAAACGGTCGGCAGCGGTTCCGGGTCTGTGGACTGCTGCGCCGGAAAAGAGGAAAAAAGAAAAAATGGCAACGAATTTTTGGGAGCTGCTGCAGCAGCATCAGGGCGACCTGACAAAATCGGGCCGCACCGTGGCGGACTATCTTGTGCAGCACGCGGCAGAGGCACAGTATCTGTCCATCTCCTCGCTGGCAAAGGAGTGCTGTGTGGCAGAGGCAACGGTGTTCCGCTTCTGCCGGGCGCTGGGGTTTGAGGGCTACCACGAAATGCGCATTGCGCTGGCACAGGCCAATGCCACCGGTGCGCTGGTCAACCAGCGTGTGCCGGAACCGGACGCCGACACGGCCACCCTGTGTGAGCACGCCAGTGCCCTGCTGATGACCACCATCAACGGCACGCAGAATGCGCTCTCGCCGGAAGCGGTGGACAGGGCCTCGGAGCTGCTGCGCAAGGCGCGGCAGGTGTACTGTCTGGGTCAGGGCGGAAGCATGCTGATCGCCAACGATATCTGCGCACGGTTCGCCTGCATTTCCACCAAGTTCCGCACGGCGGGCGACAGCCATCTGCAGCTGGTCACGGCCAGCCTGATGACGCCGGAGGATGTGGTGCTGTTCGTCTCCTATTCCGGTGCTACCCGGGATATGCTGGAGACCCTGCGCACAGCCAAGGCAGCAGGCGCAAAGATCATCCTGCTGACCCATTACGAGGACTCGCCCGGTGCAAAGCTGGCAGATGTCGTGCTGCTGTGCGGTGCACAGGAAAGCCCGCTGGACTCCGGCAACATCCCCATCAAGGTGGCACTGCTGTACGTGGCAGAGGTGCTTGTGCTGCGTTACACCATGGATGACCCTCAGAACGTCATGGATGCACAGGACCGCACCAGCGAAGCGCTGGCGGTGAAGATGCTGTAAGAGAAGGGCCGGTCGATCCGCGGCTCTCCCGAAAAAACAAATGATCCGAACCGGTCACTCCATAAAGGAGATCCGGTTCGGATCATTCTGGTTTATCGAGTGCCGATGGTGGGGGTCGAACCCACACGGTATTGCTACCAATAGATTTTGAGTCTACATCGTCTGCCATTCCGACACATCGGCTGATATCATGATTCTGAAAGAACATTGCTATTATAGCGGATTTTCAGAACAAAATCAAGACTGAGTTTCCTGCAGCTGCAAAAATCGAACGTCTGCCGAGAACGGCGGCACCCTGCGCCGTCAGCCGGAAACACTGCCGGAGAGCCGCCCTGCACAGGGAGCAGCTCTCCGGTTTCTTTTTGTCCGGAAGCAAAAAAACGAAAGTCCAGTCCTTGCCCGCAGGCGCAGGCTGTGTTACACTGTAAAAAACACAGTCAGAAATCTGCAAAAAACAGGAGGAGATCACTTTTGAAACATCTGCATCGGTTTGTGCGCCGCGCAGCGGCGTTTGTGCTGGCAGCAGCGCTGTGCGTTTGCGTGCTGGCCCCGGCGGCTTCGGCAGCCACCACTATGGGTGGCGCGGACACGACCTTGATCCCTGCCGAGGAGGAAAACTGCCTTGCATGGCTCTTTGGCACCAGTGATACCATCACCATGCCTTACCTCAACATCAAGGGAAAAGGCCTGCAGCGCAATGTCACGCTGAACCTTGTGGACTGCCTTGTGGGCATTACCTACACGGAGCTTGGCTCCATTGGCAGCTATGTCAGCGCCAGCGCCGCCCAGCAGGCGTGGAAGGCACAGGCGGTGGCCATCCATTCCTATCTGGAATACCACAAGCAGTACGGCTCCTCTGCCAATGCGCTCATCTACACTCCGGTGGATCAGATCCCATCCTCGGCACGGGAAGCCATCCGCAGGGCGGTGGAACCGGTGAAAAATGAGATCCTTACCTGCAACGGCAGCGTCTGCGATGCCGTGTGGTCGGCCAGTGCGGGCTATAACACCCAGACCGGCGTGTACGGCACCTGCTCCAGCCGGGACGCATGGGGCACCGATGTGCCGTATCTGCAGAGCGTAGAAAGCCCCTACGAGGAGCAGTACCACAACAAGCTGCGCCGGGTCATCGGAAAAGACTATACCTATAAAGAGTATAATGACAGCCGCACCGGCGAGCCCTACGTCAGCGCCGACACCACCCACAAGGATCTGGGCGGCTTTGTGCAATACAACACCTTTGTTTCCAATGGCCGCAGCTACCGCTATATCGGCCAGTTCGTTTCCTCCCGCTACTGCTTCGACTTTGGCGCGGACGAAAGCGGCACTCCCTGCATGACCTATTACGGCTTTGGCCATGGCGTGGGTATGAGCCAGTGCGGTGCTGTGGGTTACGCACAGGAGCAGGGCATGGGCTACCGGGAGATCCTGAGCCACTACTACACGGGTGTGAGCATTTCCACTTCCGGCAGCTCCGGCGGTGGGTTCTTTGGCTGGCTGCACAGCCTGTTCCACTGGTAAGCAGTGGAAAACTGCAAAGAAATGCGCGCAAAACCTTCTCAAATCATGCCGGATTTGGTATACTATAAATCGTGTGATTTTTTGAGAGATCATTTTAAGATAAAAAAGTTCCATAGGAGCGGAGATCGGAATGGATCAGGAAAAAGAAACCAAACGACAGGCCGAGCGCTGCCGTGCACTGGCGCAGCGCATCGTGCGGGAGCTGGCTCCCCGCAGCGTACAGGTGCTGGAGGACAGCGGGCTGCTGGAAAAAGCTTTTTGTAAAATGAATACTGCGGTGGTGCAAAGCGCCCCGGAGCTGCTGGTGGCTGTCTCTTATACACATCTGACGCT
>ERZ1027089.1282-NODE-1282-length-10009-cov-20.254671_pt1 | contig 10009 bp, 9 predicted proteins | sample MGYA00519412_ERZ1027089 | MGnify/ENA primary metagenome ERZ1027089 (study PRJEB26926, sample SAMN06164433) | human gut metagenome | biome: ENVO:00009003; feature: ENVO:2100002; material: ENVO:00002003 | host: Homo sapiens | place: USA | collected 2012 ... | reverse complement strand
TTTGTCGCTTTGCAAGCAAAATCCCACTAAACCCTATAGGTTGCGGATTTGAGGAAGAATAAAAATGTTGAATAATCATATAATTAAAAGATAAATTATGACAACACCCGAAATAGAAGAGCTCAAATCACTCGTAGAACAGAAATACGGCAAGATTCTTGCCACGACAACCGACTTCGAAGAGTTTTCACTCTATCTGGAGAAGAAAGCAAGTGGAACTATTTCGCCATCCACCCTCAAACGACTCTATGGTTATGTGAGCGACAATCACAAGCCACGCATGGTAACCCTCGATGTGCTTTCCCAATATATCGGTCATCGGAACTACATGGAATTTACCCATTGGCTCAAGACAAGCACCAAGTACAACAGTTCCTTCTTCAAGGCAAACCAGCTGGTAAGTAGCGATTTGCAAGAAGGTTCTCTTGTTTCTATCGGTTGGAGTCCCAACCGTCTGCTGCAGCTCCGCTATCTGGGCGACAGTACCTATGAAATAGAGAAATCAGAGAACAGCAAGCTGCAGCCTGGCGACCGCTTCGTAACAGGCTGTTTCATCAAGGAACAGCCCCTCTTCCTGCCCTACATCGAGCGTGGCGGCGAGCGTACAGCCTCGTTCGTAGCCGGCAGAAACGGTGGACTTACCGTCATCAGCATCAACGAGAAATAAAATAACAGTAATCAAGAAAAAGAGGAATCCGTGAGCATGGAAGAAACTGAAGAAAAGAAGAAGAAAACGACATCGGGATTTACCGAGGATATCAGCAAGGAGATGAGCAATTCAAACCCCTTGCCTGTGGAGGATGCATTCAGCAATCTCCACCAATGCTACGTGTCTATTTCGGGCCATACACGCATCTTTACAGCCACCAAATACGGCAAGCGTTTCATGTTGAAATGTCTCAAGAACGATTTTCTCTACACCCCTATTTACCGCCAGGCACTCGCCAAGGAGTTTGAAATAGGCCAGCAGCTGGAACATCCCAATATCTGCCGTACCATCGACCTGGAAAAGGTTGACAACCTGGGCACGGTAGTGGTGATGGAATATATTGACGGCGATAATCTGGAGCAGCTCATCAAGAAGAATGCCCTCTCGGCAGAACTCGCCCGCAAGATAGCAGGACAGCTGATGGATGCGCTGGAATACATGCACAACAAACAGATGATTCATCGCGATCTGAAGCCTTCCAACATCATGATTACACATAACGGGCAGAACGTGAAACTCATCGATTTCGGTCTCTCGGATAGCGATTCTTTCTGCGTATTGAAATCGCCAGCCGGAACTTCGGGCTATATTGCTCCCGAACAGATGCTACCAGCTGCCAAGGCTGAACCGCGTGCCGATATTTATTCTCTGGGCATAGTTCTGGGCGACATGGCCAAGGCTACGGGCGATAAGGCGCTCAGCAAGATGGCAGAAATCTGTAGTTGCCGCGACCCGCAAAGCCGTCCGCAAAACATCGCCCAACTGCGCCAACGCCTGTCCTGTACGCCCCGTTACCGCCACGCCTTGCTCCTGCTCTGTGCTCTCATCATCGCCCTACTGGCAGCCCTGGCTGGGAGCTATTATCATCTGGAGAAGAATGCCCAAGAACCTGCATCTTCGGCAAGCGACAGCATTCAGCCCAACGACAATAAGGTAATCGACTATCAGCTTTGGGATAAATAAAGCAGGAACTTTAAACATATTTATCTCTTTTTCTTTCCATATTCGGCAGAAATACGCTACTTTTGCACCCTATATGGAACAGATTTCACCAATTCAGGCATTATTGCAGCAACGCACCCTGCTCCAGCTGGAGTATTATACCGAGAAAGAAGCCTTCCGCAAGCTTACCGAACAGATGGGCATGCAGCGGAAGGTGAAACGAGGTGATGCCTGGTTCCCGCTACAGGTGGGAAAGAGCTTTTATAATTCGCTGAACCAGACAGCCATAGAGGTTTTCCGAACCTCTGACCAGGATATCGAGCACAATTTTGAGTTCGGTCGCCCCGTCATGTTCTTTAGAAGTGAAAGAAGTGAAGAACTTAAATATTTCTCCTTCACCGGAACCGTGAGTTATGTGGATGGCGACAGAATGGTGGTTACCGTTCCCGATTCTGCCCCTCTGCTCGAACTTCAGCAGTCAACCGATCCTATCGGCGTACAGCTATCCTTTGACGAAACCAGCTACAAACTGATGTTCGAGGCCTTGGACCGCGTGATGAAGGCGAAGAACAACCGTCTGGCTTATCTCCGCGATTTATTCTATTCCCATCAGAAGGCAGGAAGATTCTCCTTCGAACCGATGAAGTTCCCTTGGCTCAATCCTACCCAGGAAAGGGCTGTAAACGAGGTGCTTTGGGCGAAGGATGTGGCCATCGTTCACGGACCTCCGGGAACTGGAAAGACTACAACCCTGGTGGAAGCCATCAACGAAACCCTGATGCGCGAGAGCCAGGTTCTGGTGTGTGCACAGAGCAATATGGCGGTAGACTGGATTTCAGAAAAACTGGTGGATAGAGGCATCAACGTGCTCCGCATCGGAAACCCGACCCGCGTAAACGACAAGATGCTGGGCTTCACCTACGAGCGCCGTTTCGAGAGTCATCCCGACTATCCGCAGCTTTGGGCTATCCGCAAGGCTATCAGAGAATTAAGAAAGAACAGAAAGAAGGGTAGCGAAAACTATCATCAGAAGATGGACAGGCTGAAGAGCCGTGCTGCCGAAATAGAACTCCGCATCAACGCAGAACTCTTTGGCGAGGCGCGTGTCATCGCCTGTACCCTGGTAGGCTCAGCCCATCATCTGCTGGAAGGCATGAAGTTCGGTACCCTCTTTATCGACGAGGCTGCCCAGGCTTTGGAAGCTGCCTGCTGGATTCCGATGAGAAGAGCCAGCCGGGTGATTCTGGCAGGCGACCATTGTCAGCTGCCGCCTACCGTAAAGAGTATTGCGGCATTAAGAGCCGGACTGGGCAAGACCTTGATGGAGCGCATCGCCGAAAACAAGCCTGAGGTGGTAACCCTGCTGAAAATCCAATACCGCATGAACGACGAAATCATGCGATTCTCCAGCGACTGGTTCTACGGGGGCAAGGTGGAGAGTGCGCCTCAGATCAAATACCGCAGCGTATTGGATTATGACCATCCGATAACGTGGATTGATACTTCGAACGAGGAGAATCAGATAACGATAGAAGGAGAAGATGCTCCCGAGGATTCTGCTTCCACATCATCTTCTGTATCTGCAGCCAATCAGAATTCTGATTTGAACTTCAAGGAGCAGTTTGTGGGCGAGAGTTTCGGGCGCATCAACAAGGCAGAAGCCGAGCTTACCCTGCTCACCCTGGCGGAATACTTCACCAAGATAGGCAAACAGCGCGTTTTGGAGGAAAGAATCGATGTAGGCATCATTTCGCCTTACCGTGCCCAGGTGCAGTATCTCAAGAAACTCATCAAGAAATATGAGTTCTTCAAGCCTTACCGCCGCCTCATCAGCGTAAACACGGTGGATGGTTTCCAGGGGCAGGAAAGAGACGTGATCCTCATCTCCCTGGTACGTTCCAACGATGAAGGCCAGATCGGATTCCTGAAAGACCTCCGCCGCATGAACGTGGCGATGACGAGAGCCCGAATGAAGCTCATCATCCTGGGCAACAAGGACACGATGACGAAACATCCTTTCTATAAGAAACTGTGGGAGTATGTGGAAGCTATCAACAACAACGAATAAAATAAAGACTATTTTATGCTACAACGAGACTACATACAGCGACTGATTCGCGAGTTTATGGCGGCACTCGAAAGAATGCTCGAAAAGAAAGAGGTGGAGGTGAGACGTGAGAAGATCAGGGAACTCTACAATCAATACGTAGGCCCTTACGCCTTCTACAGCATCGCTACCATAGAAGACGTGATGAAGGCGATGGCAGGAATAGAGAACGAGGAGAAGCGACTCTCCAAGATGGACATGCTTGCCGAACTCTACTATCACGAGGCGGATACCGTGGGACAGCCCACAAGAGACGAACTCCTGAACAAGGCTTTCATGCTCTTCGATTATGTGGAAGCCCACGGAGATACGTTTTCCATCGAGCGCCGCAATAAAATGGCACAAATCAAACAGAAGATTGGAGATGCGCTCAAATAAAGAGTGCATCCTCCTTTTTATATTTTTAGGATAACAAAAACTAATCATAAAGTTCAATGGTCAAAACTCAAAGTTCAAATTTCGATGCTGAGTGGCGTAATGGAAATGATAGCGAGATGCGGTGTGAGTCTCTGGCTGGTGCCAGCCCTGGCGTGGACGGGTGTCTGCTTCGGCGACCCTGTAGCGTGGGTCATGGCAGATCTCTTCCTCATTCCCGCCTTCCTGTGGCTTTATAAGCATCTGAAGAAGGAGCAAGTCCGATAGGGTATTTTTGACGTTTTAAAAATTTGCATTAAAAAATATTCTGCTAAGGGTTAGGAAAATGAAAATTCGATTGTAATATAGGCAAAAGAAAAGAAAATAAAGTAATGCAAATAAACAAAGAAACGATAGAACAGCTCTTCCGGCAGCATTATCTGAGGATGTACCAATTGGCCAGGGTACTTCTGAAGGATGATGCAGCCAGCAAGGATGTGGTGAGCGAAGTCTTTGCCGATGTGCTCGACGGAAAGACCCAACTGGGTCTTGATAACGAGACAATAGCCAGCAATTCGCCCCTGCCTTCCGCCAACGCCGGGAGCTATCTTCTGGTGTGTGTGCGCCATAAATGCCTCAACCTGTTGAGCCGACAGAAGATGAAAGACCGGGTTCATCACCTCCTGAAAACCGATACTTCGCCTTCGATAGCTCCCCTGGAAGCGACGATTGCCGAAATAGACAGGGAGACCGACAAGTATGAGGCAATTCTGGCTTATATGGATGCAGAACTCACGCCACAAACCCGCAAGGTACTCGATCTCCGTTTTCGGCAGAAACTGAAATATCGGGAAATCGCTACAGAATTGGGCATTAGCGAAGTGGCAGTTTATAAGCATCTGGCGCAAGGCATCAGAAAATTAAAGCAAAAGTTTAACCCTTAGCAGATTTATTATGGACAAGTTTGAAAAAATACTGGATATCATCGACCATCAGGAGAAATATTCTGATGAGGAGATTCGTGAAATATTGCAGGATGAGGAATGCCGAAAACTCTATCAGACGATGATGGAAGTGGATTCTGCACTTGAAAACCCCTCTCCTATTATTAATGTAGATGAGGAATGGGAGAAATTCAGCCAGGAGCATCAACTTCAGGAAGAAGCAACCCAGAATGCTGCTCAGGAAGCAGCATCCCATCCTATTACTTCCTGGCGCAAGCTGGCAGCATCCATCGCCGGTTTCGTCTTGATTTCGGGTATTGCCTTTGCCGCAATCCATACTTACATCAAGCGCAGCCAGGAACCAACCCAGGTAACCGCAGATACTCATCCGGAAGTCATAAAATCAGATTCCGCAAAGCAGGTAGCAGCAAAGGATTCCCTGACTCATCCGAAACCAGAAAAGCCAGCCATTCACAAGACTTTCGAGAATGTGGCTTTCGAGCAGATGATTTCAGAGATTGCTTCTTATTATGATTTACAAGTGAAGTTTGAGAATAACGAGGACAAGACCCTCCGCCTCTATTACGAATGGAACAGTCATTCGAGCATCGAGAACATCGTAAAAGAACTGAACCAATTCGAGAACGTAAACATCGAATTGCAGCAAAACGAGCTGATTGTAAAATAACGTGCTTATCAAAAGTAAGCATAATATTATCGACTCTCAAAGTAATCATAAAGTTCTATGTTCTATGTTCAAAGTTAAAAAGTATCATTATGAGAAGATTTTCAGCCATCATATTCCTGCTGTGCACGTTCGCCCTGGCGATGAGCGCACAGCACATCCAGCGCAACTATCACGACCGCAGCATGTCGGACGTCCTCATCGACCTCGACAAGGCTTCCAAGCACTATAAAATCAGCTTCATCTACAACGAACTGGAAGACTTCACAGTTACCCAGAACGTGAAGACAGCCAATATTCCCGATGCCATCCGCAAGGTAATCGGTTTCTATCCGATGCAGATGACCGTGGGCGACAGCCTCATCACGGTAGAATGCATACGCAAGAGCGAGCGCAAGCTGATAGGCAGACTGATAGACAATCACAATCTTCCTGTAGAATTTGCCAATATCCAACTGCTCAACCCGAAGGATTCCTCCTTTCTCTGTGGAGGCGTGAGCAACGCCAATGGCGATTTCGTTATCCCCTGCCAGCAGAAGCAGGCCCTCATGAAGGTTTCGTTCGTAGGCTACAAGACGATTTGCAAGCTGGTACCTATTGCCCGCATCGGAAATGTGAGGATGCAGGCGAATGCCTATCAACTGGGCAAGGTGGAAGTAAAGGGCAAGCTGCGTATCGACCACGGCGACCATGCCTCTTATACATTCTCTGACGAACAGATCAGGAACTCACGCCATTCACAGGATCTCCTGGGAACACTCCCGGGAATCTATACCGATCCGACGACCGGTAAGACATCCAGTATGACCGGCAAATCCATCAAGATTCTCATCAACAACGTGCCGATGACGAGCGAGAACGACTTGAAGGCTATTGCCGCCAACAAAATAAAGAAGGTGGAATACTACGAAGATCCTCCTGTCAGATACGGCGATGTGGGCATCTTGATGAACATCATTACCAAGCCGCTTGATACGGGTTATACTACCGGTTTTGACGTGTCTAGTGCCTTGACTACAGGGTTTAGTGATGACAATGTGTATTTCAAGTACAACAAGGGCAATCATCAGTTTTCCTTCGATTACAGCATCAACGTGAGAAACTATCGTGACTGGATAGAAGACAACCAGTATTCCTTTACGCTTGACGACCAACAGGCTGTCTATGATTACCATCTGCACAAACGTTTTGGCTATACCGACAACAAGTTCAACCTGAAGTATGCTTACAGCAAGCCAGATGACGTAACTTTCCAGGTCACCTTTTCACCAGAATTGTCACATAAGTTCAACCGGGGAAATAGCGAGGTTGCAACGCAAGGAAACGAGGCATGGAAGGACGGTTTCGGAAACACGAAGGATATTGTAGATTACGTGAAACCAGCAGTAGATCTCTATCTCAGCAAACAGTTTTCCCATAAGCAGACACTCGATGTGGACTTGCTCGGCTCTTACTTCAACACCAGGCAGCAAAAGCTCAACCGGCAATGGACTTCCGACAAGGATAGCATCTTGACCGATGACGACATGCACTCCAGGAGCCACATCTATTCCCTGATAGGAGAAGCAGATTATACCAAAGAATGGGAGCAGGGAGAGCTGTCGGCAGGAGTTTATACCTGGAATAAGTGGAGCGACTATAATGTGCGCAATATCCTTTCCGGCTATGAACCATCCAAGTATTCTTCATGCATCAAGATCAATACGGTTTATGCCCAATACCAGAGCCATATCGGCAAGTTTACCTATCGTATAGGCGTTAAGAGCACGTGGAGAACCCAGAGCTATCAGGATCTCACCTATAACAACAACAATATTCTTCCGTTGCTGTATTTCTCTTATAAGCTGAAGAACGGTTCGTTGCAGCTGCTATCATCCAGCGGCACCAATTATCCCGCCATCTCAACATTGAGCGAGAACATGACGATTGTCATCCCTTGCCTGATGAAGCAGGGCAACCCGAATGTAAAGGCTACGATGGAATGGGGACCGATATTCAGATACACCTATAATGATGCGATGCTCTACCTGCAAGTAGCACTTTATGGAATCTATAATGACAAGGTAATTACACCTTATTATTATTGGACCACGGTGAACGACAGGCGCACCATAGTTTTTACCCATGAAAACGGCAGTTTCTATTGGCGTTATGGCACAGGCTATTATCTTCAGTTCAAGCCGTTCAAGAACGAGGTTTTGAAACTGATGGTGGGTGGAGGTTTTGAACGGGAGGTAATCAGCAATTCCTATGGTCGCCATTGCTACTGGTGGAGTCCTTTCAAATATGGCATCAACTTCCGGAAGGGAAACTGGGGAGCATCTTACCAGGGAAATATTCCTTCGAAGATGGCTGTCTTGGGCTATCGCAAGGCGGATGAGCCTAAGAGTGAATTCTCTGCTTTTTATCAGAAGGGAGCCTGGCGTTTCTCGCTCTATGGCATGTGGATGTTTGCTCCTGCCAAGTACGAGAGCCGGTCGTTCGACAATCCGATTATGAACCAGACGGAACAGCACATCATCAAGGATAATCGCCGCATGCTGATGCTGGGTGTCAGCTACAACTTCTTCTCCGGAAAGAAGAAGAACATCCGGAAGAACATCAACAACTACGATTCAGATGCTGGTGCATTCAAGTAAAAGCCGTCTTCGCTTTTCCCAAAATCACAAATAAGCAAAAGGCTGGACTTTCTTACCCGAAGTTCAGCCTTTTTGCATGTTATCAGAATTCCAGTAGCCATTTCCATAGAGGGATTATCTCTATGCGGCAATCATCCTTCTCTACAATATCCTCCTCGTCCTTTGTCACAACAATCATCCGCTTGACATTCTGGACAGAAGAAAGCTTGATCAGCCCATCTGTCTCCCGCCGGAAAGTATCGGGATCTGCCATAGAGTAGGAAACCTGTATGGCCAATTCTTCTTCCGGAATCACAAAATCTACCTCGGCATTCCTGCTGTTCCAGAAAAAGCTGCCGTCACCATATTTCCGCCTGAGCATGACGGCAACTATGTTTTCCAGCAACGAAGTGTCTGCATCTACAAGAAAAAGATGAAGCAAACCATTGTCCGTAAAATAATACTTGCGGTTGGATTCCTTGTCCTGCAACTTTCCGAACAAATTCTCATACGGCAAAATGAGCCAGGTGTCAGCCATGTAGCCGACATAATCTATCGTGGCATCCGTACTGAGTTTTTTGCCGGTACTGCTCACGATGCTGGCTATTCTGCTGTAAGATAATGGTTGCTTCACGCTTTCTGCCATCTTGCGAATCATTACTCGCAGGGCAAAGTCGTTACGAATCTTATATCGAGCCACCAAATCACCGAAGAAGATTTTGCTGAAGAGATTGCTCATCCACGACCTCGGCTCCTTCATCCCCACCGTCTCAGGCAAACCTCCATGCTGGAAATAGATATTAGAGAGTCTTACAATATCCTTAGCGTAAGCATAGAGGGCATTCTTTGCCTTTACATCAATACCGCTCGCCTTCAGATATTCGGCAAAGGAATAGGGATACACCTCATGTATCATGTACCTGCCACCGAGTGTTGTCGCAATCTCGCTGCTCAACATCTTGGCATTACTACCCGTGATGTAAACCTGATATTTCTGATCTGCTAACCTGCGGGCAAACTTTTCCCATCTATCTACCAGCTGAACCTCGTCGAGGAAGAAGATAGGACGACTGTCATACATTTCTTCATAACAGGTTTTTATCAGGTCAAGGTCGGTCACATCCAAGGAGTCAATACGGTCATCCTCGAAGTTGAAGTACAGGATTTCCTCCCGCTTATGCCCCTGTTCCAGCAGCTGTGCTATGCGCTGATACATCAGATACGATTTTCCTGCGTGTCTCAATCCTACAAACACGTAATTCAGTCCATCCATGAGCTCTACGTCACGATGAACCAGTTCTACTTGAGTAACATAAGCCTGATACTCTATTATCAGTAATTTAATCAAATCCTTCGTCATAATTCCCTTTCTTTTTACTGAATCCGGTGCAAAGATACACATTTTATCGTTTATAGACGACAAAAGCAACAACTTTTTATCGTTTATAGACGATAAAAACGCACCAATTCTATCGTTTATAGACGACAAGCATCATTTTTAGGGCAATTTTGCGCTGGGACGATTACCCTCCTAAGAGAAGAAAATAATATTTCCAGTTAGGAAAATAAAAATCTCTAACTGGGAAAATATTTAGCCTCAAATCCGCAACCTATAGGGTTTAGTGGGATTTTGCTTGCAAAGCGACAAAA
>ERZ1027089.1276-NODE-1276-length-10072-cov-4.863233_pt1 | contig 10072 bp, 7 predicted proteins | sample MGYA00519412_ERZ1027089 | MGnify/ENA primary metagenome ERZ1027089 (study PRJEB26926, sample SAMN06164433) | human gut metagenome | biome: ENVO:00009003; feature: ENVO:2100002; material: ENVO:00002003 | host: Homo sapiens | place: USA | collected 2012 ... | reverse complement strand
AGATGTAGAGAGGTCTCGTGGGCTCGGAGATGTGTATAAGAGACAGATTATATGATGTGTTGATATGGCAAAGAATACAATGGGGACTAAATTACCTCGAAAATTAGAGCAAAAGATGTCAGTAGTGGGAGAGCAGATAAAATTGGCTCGTTTGCGTAGGAATCTGAGTGTGGCTCAAGTGGCAGAACGTGCAACCTGTTCTCCGTTGACTGTATCACGAATAGAGAAAGGAGTGCCGACAGTGTCAATCGGAATATATTTGCGTGTGTTGTATCCTACATTCCCGCATCAACACATAACGAGGCTATGCTTTCTGGTGCCTGGACATCCATAGCCCAGTAGAGATCCCTTTGCTTCGTAAGGATTTCACCGATATAAGGGTCTTTGCCTGGTTGCTTGAAGCACTCGATGATATCAAGTTCATCAAGCAGGCCCTGTAAAGTGTATTTGCCAAACAACTTCTTATCTATCATATGTTTGCGTATATAGGAGATTAAGATGAGGGCAACAAACTGTACGAACAGTTTTCCATCCAATGCGGCATCGGAGGAAACTAGCATCCTCCTGCCGTTCAATCGTTCTTTGATATTGCCAAAAGCCTTCTCTACAACGTCTTTTGCCCTATATATCTGCAGAGCTTCTACCGGATCCTTTATGTCATTACTTAGCAGGGTAAAGTAACCGTACAACTTCTTGGCTTCTTCGCAAGCATCCTCCTTAATGGTTAGCTTCAGACCTCTCTTCGGTGTCTCCTTGACATCAAAGTACTTGGTATACAGAGCTTCATGGGCGCTCTTGCGTTTGCCGGATTCCAATTCTGCCTTAAGAGAAAGTATCATCCGGTTGAAGTTCATCTCATCCTCCAGAGCTTTCTCGGGATTATAGTAGAGATGGAGATACATCCTTCTGTCATCCTTCAGGACATCTCCCTTGTAGGGGCGCACTTGTTCGTAGTCCCATTTGATGGTCTTGCTGAAGATGTAAAAGCCATATTCTTCATTATACCGGTCCCATTTGCGCATTTTGTCATTCTCTTCAAGGATGATTTCCTTTACAAAAGAGATATTGGTCTTGCCGCCGATGACGAACTTTATGTGCTCCTTATATAGGGCATTGATATTCTCCACGCTGTAGAACCCCCTGTCTTTGACCACCTTGACTTTTGAGTATCCGAGAAGTTCCAGTTCCTTGAGATAGACCTTGACTGTACTCACATCTGGTATGTTACCCGCAAGCCTACGATAGTAGAACGGCAGATACGACTCCTCTCCGAATACGAGAAGCAGGTTGATTTGCGGAAGAGGATCATGGTCCTTGCTCTTGCCGTACTTGACGACCGACAGTTGCTCTGAGTAACTTGAGATTGAACTGGTGTCATAGGCAAGATATTCATTTTCAAGACGCCTACGCCCCTGCATCTGGAAGAATTTCATCTTGGCATCTTCAGTGATACAGGCGAACAACTCGCTGCTACGCTGGGATGGAATATCCCTTCCGTACGGATGAGTGTGCGAAGACGACCATTTCCCAAAGCGGAATAGCGGAGCAGAGTCTTCCAGAATCAGGTAATACGCAATCGACAATATCATCTTGTACGTCGCAGGAAAGCAAGATCTCAGGTCCGAGGTGAGCCCCAATTTGTCGCTGATGGCATCAAACAGATATGTCGCTCCGCAAAACTTCCTTTCAATAGGAATAAACTGCTGTATTTCAACAGGTTTATTGGGAATAGCCTTTACCGGGACGGAGGTTTCTCCAAGGGGCTTTCCGCCTCGACGGCGGCCATCGGTTTCAATCACATCACCAGTATTCGGGTCCAGACGTCCAATGAGACGCCGTGTACTCCTGGATTGCTTTAGTTCCTTGTCCCATACCGACTTGGACTCGTAAACATATGTGATTCCAGATCTTTTATCAAGTTGCTTAACTATTGCCATACTATATCATCGTTATGAATACAAATGTAATACATAACGATGATATTTGCAACTATTTTCTTAAAAATCAGTAAATTATATTTAACTCGTTAGGTAATTGACGGGAATGCAGGTTGTATGCTTTACAGCTTGACGATGATATTCTGTGGTTGGCCAAGGAAGACAAACTAGGGAAAATATTACAGGATTTGAGTTTGAAGACAAGGAAACGTGCATCAAAAAAGGGATAAAACTCACTTTTTCCTGCATATAAGTCAATAATGACTCTATTAGGATAAAAAATTCAGCTTAAAATTTGGTATTATGCTATAAAAACATTATGTTTGCATTGCATAATAAGTTGGATATATGAAATTCGTTGATAGAATAGATGAGACAGTACGATTGAAGGATGCTCTTGCACGAGAGAAGTCCTCGTTAGTCGTAATTTACGGTCGCAGACGGTTGGGTAAGTCAACGCTTATCAAAAGGGTGTTGTCGGACACTGATGTTTATTTCCTTGCTGACCGTTCCGAAGGTCAGCATCAGAGAATATTGCTTGCAAAAGTGATTGCACAAGTGTTCCAGGATTTCGATAAGTTGACATATCCGGATTGGGAATCTATATTTCGTGCGGTCAATTATCGGACAGACAAGCGTTTTACTCTATGTTTGGATGAATTTCCGTATCTTGTGGAGCAATCTCCTGAACTACCGTCTGTATTGCAGAAACTTGTTGATGAGAAACAGTTGAAGTATAATCTGGTACTTTGTGGTTCGTCACAACATATGATGTATGGGTTGTTTCTTGATTCTACTGCGCCTCTTTATGGTCGTGCTGATGAGATAATGAGACTTACCCCTATACGTTTACCCTATATTCAGGAGGCATTGAACCTTAATGCGATGAATGCTATTGGAGAGTATGCTGTATGGGGTGGTGTGCCACGTTATTGGGAACTGAGGGAAAACAGAATCTCGCTTGATGATGCCCTGTGGTACAATATCCTTTCTGTGAATGGAACACTTTATGAGGAGCCGATAAAACTGTTTCAGGATGATGTCAAGGATATTGTCAAGACTTCAACGCTCATGTCTTATATCGGTACTGGTGCAAACCGTCTTTCCGAAATTGCGGCACGATGCAGTGAGCCTGCAACTAATCTGTCGCGTCCATTGAAGAAACTTGTTGATCTCGGTTTTTTGGAAAAAGATGTTCCGTTCGGGATTGATGAAAAGAATGCGAAAAAGAGTCTTTATAAGATAGCCGATCCATTTATGGCGTTCTACTATCAGTTTGTTGTTCCTAATCGTTCGTTCATTGAACTTAGTCGTCGCTTACCAATCGAACAGGCTTTAACTGCTCATTTCTCTGAGTATGTGAGTATGCAATGGGAAAAACTGTGTCGGGATGCCGTCACAGGAAATCTTGTTAATGGAGTAGTTTATGGCCAAGCAAAACGCTGGTGGGGCTCTGTTCTCAATGAGGATAAGAAGCCGGAACAGGTCGAGTTCGATGTAATGGCCGAATCGCTTGATAAAAAGTCTCTGTTGGTCGGAGAATGCAAATGGACAACCCAAGAGAACGGCAAACAACTGACAGCAGAACTTCTTCGCAAAGCTAATCTGCTGCCGTTTGCTAAGAACTACACCATCGTTCCGGTGCTGTTCCTTAAGAACGCTCCGAAAGGTGATTCCGAGAATGTGATGTTGCCGGAAGATGTTGTTGAGTTAATGAAATAAAGGAATCTCAAATCCACTATTTGACAGAGTTATTAGATGGCAAAAAAAACAATAAATAAAGAGCTTACAGGTGCACAGGACTTATACAATTTCTTGTTTGAGGCCTGTAATATAATACGCGGTCCTGTAAGCCAAGATAATTTTAAGGATTATATCACGCCTTTGCTTTATTACAAGCGGATATCTGATGTTTATGATGAAGAAACAGAAGAAGCTTTAATGTCAAGTGGTGGTGATAAGGAGTATGCATCTCTGCCAGAGCAACATCGTTTTGTTATTCCTGATGGTTGTCATTGGCAAGAAGTCCGAGAGCGTACAGAAAATCTTGGAGCTGCCATAGTCGGTGCTATGAGGCAGATAGAGATAGCAAACCCAGATACATTGTATGGGGTGCTATCTATGTTTTCATCTCAAAAATGGACTAACAAAGCAATACTCAATGATAGCAAGATTCGTGACCTGATAGAACATCTATCAAAACGAAAACTTGGTAATAAGGATTACCCTGCGGACTTAATGGGTGATGCTTATGAAATATTATTGAAGAAGTTTGCCGATGATAGTAAGGCTCAAGCTGGAGAGTTTTATACTCCTCGTTCTGTTGTGAGATTATTAGTGCATATTCTCGACCCGCAACCGGGGGAAACTGTATATGATCCTGCTTGTGGTAGTGGAGGAATGCTTATCGAAGCTATACGATATATGCACGATGATTCTCTTTGCTGTGGAAGTATATTCGGACAAGAGAAGAATGTCGTGAATGCGGCCATTGCTAAAATGAATCTATTCCTGCATGGTGCATCTGATTTTAATGTAATGCAAGGCGACACATTGAGAGACCCAAAAATTCTTCAAGGTGGTAATATCGCCAAATTCGATTGTGTTATAGCAAACCCTCCATTTTCTCTTGAAAATTGGGGAGCAACGGAATGGAGTTCAGATAAATATAAGCGCAATATCTATGGCACACCGAGTGATAGTTGTGGTGACTATGCGTGGATTCAGCATATGATATGTTCTATGTCCTCTGGCAAGGGGCGTATGGCTGTTGTAATGCCACAAGGCATTCTGTTTCGTGGAAATCAAGAAGCAGAAATACGGAAGCAATTAGTGGAAAGTGATTTGATAGAAGCCGTTGTTACATTAGGAGATAAATTGTTTTATGGAACTGGACTATCTCCGTGTTTCTTGATAATACGAAGGATGAAACCGGCTCATCATTCCGGACGGATTTTGATGATAGATGGTTCCAAAATTCTAACTCAAAAGAGAGCGCAGAATATTTTAGAAGAGAATGATATAGATAGGTTATATTCACTTTATCAAAATTACTCCGATGAAGAGGACTATTCTCGAATCGTTACATTGCAGGAGATAAGAGATAAAGAGTATAATCTTTCGCCCAATCGCTATGTTGTTTACCACAAGGAGGAAATTCGTCCTTATGTGGAAGTGTTGGCTGAGTTCAAACAAGCATACGAAGATGTGAAGCGATTGGAGAACGAATTTTCATTACTCATTAACGCATAATCAATATGGCAGAAAAAGTAAAACAATATCGTCATCCGGACGACCCTATTACGCTCGATGAACTTAAAAGTTTCCTTTGGGCGGCTGCCACTCATTTGCGTGGTCAGATTGATGCGGCAGGATATAAAGAGTATATTTTCCCTTTGCTTTTTTTCAAACGCATTTCCGATGTTTATGATGAACAGTTTGAAGGTTTTGTGTGTGAAGGAGGAGTTGAGTATGCAGGTATGCAAGTAGAAGATCTCCCCATCCGTATTCCTGATGGTGCGCACTGGAGAGATGTTCGTGAGGTAACCGAAAATGTAGGTAATAAATTAGTCGAGGCGTTTATTGCCATAGAACAAGCCAACCCTGCCAAAGAGATGGATGGCAGAAAAATAGGAGGATTAGAGGGAATTTTTGGCCCAAAGGATGGTTGGACCAACAAGGCAAAGATGCCCGATAGTATAATCACTTCGTTGATTGAGGATTTCTCTAAATATACGTTGAGTCTGAAGGTTTGTCCTGCCGACGAGATGGGGCAAGCATACGAATACCTTGTTGGAAAGTTTGCTGATGATGCCGGAAATACTGCTCAGGAGTTCTATACGAATAGAACAGTCGTTCAGCTTATGGCTGAAATACTGCAGCCCAAACCGAATGAAAGTATTTATGACCCGACTTGCGGTTCCGGGGGAATGTTGGTTAAATGTTTGGACTATCTTCGCAACAAAGGGGAAGAGTGGCAGAGTGTGCAGGTGTTCGGACAAGAGGTAAATGGATTGACCTCTTCTATTGCACGAATGAATCTTTATCTGAACGGCGTAGAGGATTTTTCAATAGTATGTGCTGACACGTTGGAGCATCCTGCATTCTTGGATGGCAGCCATCTTCGTAAGTTTGATGTAGTTTTGGCAAATCCTCCATATTCTATTAAGGAGTGGAACCGTGAAAAATTTATGAATGATAAGTGGGGACGTAACTTCCTCGGCACACCACCACAATCAAAAGCAGACTATGCTTTTTTACAGCATATTCTTGCTTCAATGGATTCCAAAGCAGGTAGAGCTGCTGTTCTTTTTCCACATGGTGTTCTCTTTAGACGTGAAGAGGAGGAATTACGAAAGAAACTTGTTGAATTAGATAAAATTGAATGTGTCATTGCTTTAGGACATTATCTATTTTATAATTCCGCGATGATTTCATGCGTAATTATATTTAATGAGAACAAACCGTATGACCGGAAAGGTAAAGTTTTATTTATTGAGGCAGAAAGCGAAGTAACAAGAAAGAATGCACAAAGTTATTTGGAGGACAAACATATTAACAGAATGCTCAATGCTTATAATAGCTTCTCTGATGAAACTGGCTATTGTAAAGTAGCGACAAATGAAGATATTTTGTCCAATGGTGGAAAACTTTCTGTATCTCTCTTTGTAGAGGGAAAATCAGAGGAATTCTTAAACTATGACGAGGCCGTGGAAAATTGGAAATCAAGTCACAGCCAATTGTCAAAAGAATATTCTTCCTTAACAAATCTATTATTCCATGAAAATAATTAATTTAAGTTCAATAGCCAATCCTATATCTATTTCTGTCCAAAATCCGAGTCGGTCTGATTATGACAGATTCATAGGATTGGAACACTACGATAGTGGGGAACCTGTTATTACTCGTTTTCAGGGGACGGAATTATTGACTACTTCGGCTAAGGCATTCAAAGCAAATGATATTTTAATAGCACGAAGAAACGTATATCTTAAACGTGCTGGCATTGTATTCTTTGATGGCATAACTTCAGGAGATTCTATTATTCTTCGTTTAAAAGAAGACACACAAAAAACGATAGGATATTCGCGTGAAGATTTAATTAGGTATATCCCTTTTATGCTTAATTCTGAGCATTTTTGGATATATGCTAATAAACATGCTGATGGGATGAACTCAAAACGCATTTCTAAAGATACACTTCTTGAATATGAGTTTGAATTACCATCAATTGATGAAATGCGAGACATATCGGATAAGCTTTGGGCTGCTTATCGGTTAAAAGAGGCTTATAAAAAGTTGCTTGTTACCACTGATGAAATGGTGAAATCGCAATTTATCGAGATGTTTGAGAACGTTGAATCTTATTGCAAATTAGAAGATTTGATATCAGATACATTCCCTGGGGAATGGGGAAGCGAACCGATTTCTGAGAATGCGATAAAAGTGATTCGCACAACAAACTTTACTAATGAAGGATATCTTGATTTGACAGATGTTGTAACTAGAGATATTGAGCCTAAGAAAGTTGTACGGAAAAAGCTCAAACAAGGCGATACAATCTTGGAGAGGTCTGGAGGTACTAAAGATAATCCGGTTGGTAGGGTTGTATTTTTTGATGAAATAGGTGATTATCTGCCTAATAACTTTACGCAGGTACTGCGTCCTAAGGAATCTGTAAATCCAGTGTACTTGTTCTACGCTTTATATAACTCCTACAATCTCAATAAGGCTGCTATGAGAGCAATGGCAAGTCAAACTACCGGCATCCAAAATTTAAGTATGTCGGACTTTATGGCTAAGTCTATAGTACTACCTTCAAGAGACGAACAAAACAAATTTGAACAGATCTACCGTCAGGCCGACAAATCAAAATTTGAATTGAAGCAGTGCATTGAACATATCGATAAAGTCATAAAGAGTTTAATAAACGGATAGAATAAAAGAGATGCGTTGATAGCTGCGGCTTAATTGGATAACTAATTTATTAATAATATGATAGAGAATCTGATTAATGACATAGAGCAGGCTATGCTGGGAGTTTTAAACAACGAGCAAATGAGTCAATTACGAAAGGTGCTAGATTATGCCTTTCGTGATATCAACGTGTCGTCTAAGAACAATGAAGAGTGCAGTGGTAATAGTGAATTGATAGATAGTTTTTTGTCGGCTAAACGAGTCGAAGGTTGTTCGGATAAGTCGATGCACTATTATCGAAGTACATTAAATAATGCTATCAGGAAAATAGGGAAAAATATTCGCCATATCACTACTGATGACTTGCGTAATTACTTGAATGATTATCAGCAGACAAGCGGTGCCACAAAGGTTACGGTAGACAATATACGCCGCATTTTGTCAAGTTTCTTTTCATGGCTTGAGGATGAGGATTATATTGTGAAGAGTCCGGTACGTCGGATTCATAAAGTAAAAGTCGGAAAAACAGTCAAAGAAACATACTCCGATGAAGCGTTGGAACAAATGCGTGACCATTGCGAAGGTATTCGCGATTTAGCCTTGATTGATTTGTTGGCTTCTACCGGTATGCGTGTCGGGGAGTTGGTCAAACTCAATCGGAACGATATAGACTTTGAAAACCGGGAATGCATCGTTACCGGTAAAGGCGATAAACAACGTCGAGTTTATTTCGATGCTCGTACAAAGATACATTTACAACGTTATTTGGCAGAACGGATAGATGACAATCCTGCGCTGTTTGTTTCGTTATTAGCACCTTATGATCGACTACAGATAAGTGGCGTGGAAATTCGATTGCGTCGATTGGGACGTGAATTGAATATTCCTAAGGTGCATCCTCATAAATTTCGCCGCACGTTGGCAACAATGGCGATAGATAAAGGTATGCCCATAGAGCAGGTCCAGCATCTCTTAGGGCATCAAAGTCTTGATACAACATTGCAATATGCTATGGTGAATCAGACAAATGTAAAAATGTCTCACCGTAAATTTATTGGTTAGTATGTCGCAATTTATCGAGATGTTTGGTAATCCTGTTACGAATACAAAAGGTTGGAAGACTGCTAAGATTAAAGATGTCGCCCCGGAAATGCCTTCTAAAGAGCAACTATCTGGCAAAATCTGGCTATTGAATCTTGATATGATAGAATCAAATACTGGTAGGATAATAGAGAAGGTCTATGAAGATGTTGAGAATGCTTTATCTGTTCAATCCTTTGATGAAGGGAATGTACTATTCTCAAAATTAAGGCCTTATTTAAACAAGGTTGTGATACCAGATGAGCCTGGAATGGCAACGACAGAACTGGTTCCATTACGTCCAGAGCCTAGTAAATTGCATAAAGTATTTTTGAGTCATCTGTTGCGGGGTAATCAGTTCGTTAATTATGCAAATGATATAGCTGGAGGTACTAAAATGCCACGAATGCCGCTCACTGAGTTAAGAAACTTTGATTGTATCTTACCGCCAATGGACAAACAACTTGAATTCGTTTTCATAGCAGAACAGGTCGATAAATCAAAATTTGACGACTTCAAATCGCAATTTATCGAGATGTTTGGGAATCCTCTTTCTTTAAATCAGAAGAATGAGTTGAAAAGATTAGGAGAATGTTGTATTCTAAATCCAAGACGTCCTAACATTGCTCTTTGCGACACCGATAAAGTCTCTTTTATTCCTATGCCGGCGGTAAGTGAGGATGGATATTTGGTAGATATGACTGACGAAGAATATGGAAAAGTAAAAAAAGGCTTTACATATTTTGAGAATAATGATGTCTTGTTTGCTAAGATTACACCTTGTATGGAGAATGGCAAAGGAGCTATTGTACATGGACTTACAAATGGCATAGGAATGGGATCTACAGAATTTCATGTATTGCGGCCAATTAACGGAATATCTAGTCCCTATTGGCTGTTAACATTAACACGAATGCCTATATTTCGAGAGCGTGCTGCAAAAAATATGTCTGGAACAGGCGGGCAGAAAAGAGTTAGTGCTTCATATCTGGACCATTTTATGGTTGGATTGCCTGCGATAGAGGAACAAAGGCGTTTTGAAGCAATATATAAACAAGCCGACAAATCAAAATTTGACGACTTCAAATCGCAATTTATCGAGATGTTTGAGAACGTTGAATCTTATTGCAAATTAGAAG
>ERZ1027089.1272-NODE-1272-length-10091-cov-5.315066_pt1 | contig 10091 bp, 8 predicted proteins | sample MGYA00519412_ERZ1027089 | MGnify/ENA primary metagenome ERZ1027089 (study PRJEB26926, sample SAMN06164433) | human gut metagenome | biome: ENVO:00009003; feature: ENVO:2100002; material: ENVO:00002003 | host: Homo sapiens | place: USA | collected 2012 ... | reverse complement strand
GGGCTCGGAGATGTGTATAAGAGACAGGTAGCACCAGATATTTTTCTGCGGAAATTTTTCCTTGAATTCCTTTAAAAATTCAAGCAGTGCACCCTGATTTTCGGGCTCAAACGGTTCACCGCCGAGAATGGACAGACCCGCAACCCACTTAGGCTCTGTTGCAGCAAATATTTTTTCTTTTATTTCATCCGTAAACGGATTGCCATAGGCAAAATCCCACGTCATATAATTAAAGCAGTCGGGGCAGTGATGCCTGCACCCCGATACAAAAAGAGAGGTGCGTACGCCCTCTCCGTTTGCGATATCATTCGTTTTTATTTCAGCGTAATTCATATTAAAGATGTAAAACTCTTTCCTTAATCTCCTGCGTTCTGCCCTGATTCCAGAACTGAGTACCGATATAGCCGCAGGTACGGCGTGCAACATTCATCTTATCCTGGTCTTCATTGCCGCAGTTCGGGCATCTCCAGATAAGTTTGCCGTGCTCATTTTCAACGATTTTAATTTCGCCGTCATAGCCGCAGCACTGGCAGTAGTCGCTCTTTGTATTCAACTCGGCATACATAATATTTTCATAAATAAACTGCATAACCTGAAGCACGGCAGGGATATTATCCTGCATATTCGGAACTTCTACGTAAGAAATTGCACCGCCGGGTGAAAGTGCCTGGAACTCAGACTCAAATTTCAGTTTAGTGAACGCATCAATTTCCTCTGCAACGTGAACGTGATAGGAATTTGTTATGTAATTTCTATCTGTAACATCCTTGATTATACCAAAACGCTTTTGCAGACATTTTGAGAATTTATAAGTTGTGGATTCAAGCGGTGTGCCGTAAATACTGTAGTCAATATTTTCTTCTGCTTTCCACTTTGCGCAGGCATCGTTCATATACTGCATTACAGAAAGTGCAAACGGTTTGCCCTCTTCATCAGTATGTGATTTGCCCGTCATATACTTAGTACATTCATAAAGACCTGCATAGCCGAGCGAAATAGTTGAATAGCCGTTAAAGAGCAGTTTATCAATCGTTTCACCCTTTTTAAGCCTTGCAAGTGCGCCGTGCTGCCATAAAATCGGAGCGGCATCGCTCATTGTGCCGAGCAGTCTTTCGTGACGGCAGCGAAGTGCCCTGTGGCACAAATCAAGTCTTTCATCAAATATTTTCCAGAATCTGTCTGTATCTCCGCCCGATGAACAAGCAATATCAACAAGATTAAGCGTAACAACGCCCTGATTGAATCTACCGTAATATTTATGTTTGCCCTCTTTATAATTCTTGGCATTTGCAACGTTTCCGATGCCTGCCTCGGTAAATCTGTCAGGTGTGAGGAAGGAACGGCAGCCCATACAGGTGTAAACATCACCTTTAAGTTCCATCATAACCTTTTCGCTGATATAATCGGGCACCATTCTCTTTGCTGTGCACTTAGCGGCAAGTTCTGTTAAATAGAAATAAGGTGTGCCCTCTGTAACATTATCCTCTTCAAGAACATAAATAAGTTTCGGGAACGCAGGAGTTACCCAAACACCGCTCTCATTTTTAACGCCCTGAATTCTCTGTGAAAGCGTTTCTTCAATAATAAGTGCAAGGTCTTTCTTTTCCTGCTCGTTTTCAGCCTCGTTAAGATACATAAATACCGTAACAAACGGAGCCTGTCCGTTAGTGGTAAGCAGTGTTACAACCTGATACTGAATTGTCTGAACGCCTTTTCTTACCTCGTCACGAAGTCTTTTTTCGGTAAGATTTGCAATCTGCTCTTCGTTTAAATCAAGGCTGAATTCCTTTGATTCCTCAATAACCTCTTTGCGGATTTTCTCTCTGCTTATCTGCACAAACGGTGCAAGATGCGAAAGTGAAATGGACTGACCGCCGTACTGGCTTGATGCAACCTGCGCAATAATCTGTGTTGCAATGTTGCAGGCAGTTGAGAATGAATGCGGCTTTTCAATCATCGTTTCACTGATGACAGTGCCGTTCTGAAGCATATCCTCAAGGTTTACAAGGTCGCAGTTGTGCATATGCTGAGCAAAATAATCGGCGTCGTGGAAATGGATAAGACCCTGCTCGTGAGCCTCAACAATATCCTGCGGAAGAAGAATTCTTTTTGTAATATCCTTTGAAACCTCGCCTGCCATATAGTCACGCTGAACGCTGTTTACGGTAGGATTTTTATTTGAGTTCTCCTGCTTAACCTCTTCATTATTGCACTCGATAAGCGACAGAATCTGATTATCTGTTGTGTTTGCCTTACGTACAAGCGAACGGGTGTAACGGTATCTTACATACCTTTTGGCAACCTCAAATGCACCCTGAGCCATAATCTGATCTTCAACAATATCCTGAATTTCTTCTACAGACAGTGCTCTGTTAGCCTTTTTGATTTTAAATTCAACAAATTCGGCAATGTCGTTAATCTGTGAGCCTGTAAGTTCTTCTCTTTCGCATGCGGCATTTGCCTTTGTTACGGCAGCAACGATTTTAGCCAGATCAAAATCTGCTTCGGAGCCGTTTCTTTTAATGATTTTCATCTCTCTACCCCATTAAATCTTTCATTTTCTTAAATTTTATTACAAAACTGTTACATCAGTTATATCGTGCTCTATCATCATATCAAAATAAAACCGCTCTGTCAATAACTTTTTGGCAAAAAATACAAGATATTGTGTAATATTTTTAAATTTGCAGAAAAATAAACGATATGTAGATTTTTGAAAATTGCCCCAAAAACGCATATAACAGCGAAAATTCCTTTGCTTCAAGCCAATTTCTGCACAATTTGGTTGCAAAAAGTTACAAAATCACAAGTACAGATTGTATAATGAAAAAACATATAATAATTGTCAAAAATGCAGAACTCTGCCTCTCTGGAAAATCACAATACATTATAATGTAATAGCCGTTTGTATATATTCCACATAAAACGGCGGATAATTGATACAAAATTATCAATATTTGGGTATTGCAATAACCACAATATTTTGTTATCATATCATTACAAATTAAAAAGGAGGCACAAAATATGGACGCTTGGAGAAATTTTAACACAGGTGACTGGTGCAGCGAAATCAATGTTCGTGACTTTATAAATAAAAACTACACCGCTTATGACGGTGATTCATCATTCCTGGCAAAGCCTACTGAAAGGACAGAAAGAGTAAGCAAAAGGCTTAAAGAACTTCTTATTGCCGAAAACGAAAAAGGCGGCGTGCTTGATGTTGACACCACAAAGGTTTTAACAATTCTGTCACACAAGCCCGGCTACGTTGTTAAGGAAGACGATATTATAGTGGGTCTTCAGACAGACGAGCCGCTTAAAAGAGGCGTTTCGCCCTTTGCAGGCTACAGAAATGCCGTTCAGGCTTGCGAGGCTTACGGCTACGAAATGTCTGACGAAATCAAGAATCAGTTTATTTACAGAACAACGCACAACACAGGCGTTTTCCGTGCTTACACAGATACAATGAAAAAGGCACGCCACGCAGGCATTTTAACAGGTCTGCCCGATGCCTATGCCCGCGGCAGAATCATCGGCGACTACCGCCGCATTACGCTTTACGGTATGGATTACCTTATTGAGCAGAAAAAGGCTGACAAGAAAAAACTGGGCGAAAAAGATGTTCTCGACGAGGAAACAATCCATCTTCTTGAAGACCTTGCAAAGCAACTTGAATTTATGAATCAATTGAAAATTATGGCTGCCGATTACGGCTGTGATATTTCAAGACCTGCCGAAAATGCAAAAGAGGCAATTCAGTGGCTCTACTTCGGCTACCTCGGCGCTATCAAAGAGCAAAACGGCGCCGCCAACTCAATCGGCAGAATTGCAGAATTTATTGACTGCTATATCGAAAGAGATATGGCTGAGGGTACGCTTGACGAGGCAGGCGCACAAGAACTGATTGACGACCTTGTTGTTAAACTCCGCTTAGTACGCCACCTTCGCACACCTGAATACAACGATTTGTTTGCAGGCGACCCTGTCTGGGTGACCTGTTCACTCGGCGGTGTTACCGAAGACGGTAAACATATGGTTTCAAAATCAAGTTTCCGTTTCCTTCAGACGCTTTATAACCTCGGCTCAAGCGCAGAGCCTAACCTTACAGTGCTCTGGAGTCAGGAACTTCCGCAGGGCTTCAAAGATTTCTGCGCTCAGGTTTCTATTGATACAGACTCTATTCAGTATGAAAATGACGACGTTATGAGAAAAATGTACGGCGATGATTATGCAATTGCCTGCTGCGTTTCGGCAATGAAAGAGGGCAAGCAGATGCAGTTCTTCGGCGCACGCTGCAACCTTGCAAAAATTCTTCTTATGGCTCTCAACGGCGGTAAGGACGAAGTTCAGGGCGAGCAGATTGCTCCCGAAAGCAAGCCGTTTGATGAAGAAGTTCTCAACTATGACGAGGTTGTTAAAGCATATAAGGAATACCTTTCATGGATGGCAAAACTTTATGTAAACACAATGAATGTAATTCACTATATGCACGATAAATATGCTTACGAAAGACTTATGATGAGCCTGCACGACACAGATGTTGAGCGCCTTATGGCATTCGGCGTATCGGGTATGAGCGTTGCAGTTGACTCACTTTCCGCTATCAAGCACGCAAAGGTTACACCTGTTAAAGACGAAAGAGGAATCATCACAGGCTTTAAAACAGAAGGTGAATTCCCTAAATTCGGCAACGACGATGACCGTGTTGACGAAATTGCAAAAAATCTTATGGAATTCTTCTACAGTGAACTTTGCAAAACACCTGCTTACAGAGGTGCCAAGCATACATTGTCTATCCTTACAATTACATCAAATGTAATGTACGGCAAAAAGACAGGCGCAACGCCTGACGGCAGAAAAGCAGGCGAGCCGTTTGCACCGGGCGCAAACCCAATGCACGGCAGAGACTGCGAAGGCGCTCTTGCATCACTCAATTCAGTTGCTAAACTCAATTATGCCTGCTGTCAGGACGGTATTTCAAATACCTTCTCTATCACACCTGACACACTCGGCACAGATATGGACAACAGAATTGAGCATTTAACAACAATGCTTGACGGCTACTTCGCACAGGATGCACATCACCTGAATGTAAATGTGCTCAACCGTGAAAAACTGATTGCTGCAATGAATGACCCAACACTTTATCCGTCACTCACAATCCGTGTTTCCGGCTACGCCGTTAACTTCAATAAACTCACCCGTGAAAAGCAGGAAGAGGTTATCGCAAGAACCTTCCATACATCAATGTAATCATTCGGTTACTACCCGCCGAGCCATTGCGTTTCGGCGGGTTTTGTGTTATCATTTAAATATGGAAAATGAATTTAAGAAACGCAAACAAAACCGTTTGCAAAATTTTGATTACAGCACAAACGGCGCATATTTTATAACAATATGCACCCGTGAGCACAAATGCATATTATCACATATTACCCCCGCCGTAGGGGCGGATATCATCCGCCCGTATAATCAAATAAACCGATATTGTGCGGATATCATCCGTCCGTGTACCATAAAATTAACGAAATACGGAAGAATTGTAAAAAACGGCGTTGATAATATAACAAAAATATATCCGAATTGTTTGGTGAATTATTTTGTAATTATGCCCAATCACGTGCATTTAATCATTACAATCAATAACGTTGGCGGGCGGATGATATCCGCCCCTACGGTAATTGGTCAATTTAAACGTTATGTATCAAAGCAAAGCGGTATATCAATATGGCAAAAAGGATTTTACGACCATATCATCCGTGACGAAGACGATTATATAACAAAAGCACAATACATCGAAAACAATCCCGCAAAATGGACTGAAGATAAATATTATAACAATAACTGATTAGTGAATTTTTTCTTGCAACAAGGCTTTGGCTGAAATTTATTCTAAGGAGCATATATGCTATATGTGACTGAATAAATTTCAGACTATAACGCAGTTGCAGGGAAAAAGGCACAATCAGACACGAGGTAAAATATGACAACAACAATACATTCAATTGAATCCATGGCGGCGCTTGACGGCGAGGGAATCCGCTACGGCGTATTCTTTACGGGCTGTCCGCTTCGGTGTGTTTACTGCCACAATCCCGACACATGGTTCGGCACGGGCACAGAATACACTGCAGAAGCGCTTGCAAAAAAAATTAAACGATATAAGCCGTATTTCAAAAACGGCGGCGGTGTAACCTTTTCAGGCGGCGAGCCGTTGCTGAACGCTGAATTTATAAACGAGATTTCTCCTCTGCTGAAAGCCGAGGACATCGGCTACTGCCTTGACACTTCGGGCAGTGTGCCGCTGACCGACACCGTTAAAGCCTGCATTGATAATGCCGATATGGTTATTCTTGACATTAAATTTTACAACGAGGCAGACTACAAAAAATACACAGGCGGCAATTTTGAAAACTTTATTGCAATCGGCAGATACTGTACCGAAACAGGCAAGCGCCTGTGGCTGCGCACCGTGGTTGTGCCCAACATCAACGACAGCGAAGACAAAATACGCAAATATAAAGAATTTGCAAATCAGTTCAGTTACGAAAAATACGAACTGCTCCCCTTTCATACGATGGGATTTTTTAAATATGAAAATCTAAAAATCGAAAATCCGCTGAAAAACGCCAAGCCGATGGACAAGGGCAAACTTTGCGATTTGCAAAAAATCATTGACAAACAGGATTAATGGCACTATAATAGCAGTAACTTAATAAGTCAGGGGTGCTGTAAAAGGCTGAGATTATACCCTTCAAACCGAGCATTAGTATGGACGGTGAAGACGATATACAATAATTATGGCCTATACTATCCTCGTAGTATAGGCTTTTTCTTTTGGCTTGTTGAGTGAAGCCGATACCGGTTATGGCTTCAGCAAAACTATTTTTTAAGGAGAAAAAATTATGAAAGCAAGTGTTGCAATTCAGGTTTTGCCTGATGTTCACGACGAAGACGAACTTATCCGCATTGTTGATGAGGTTATTGCCTACATCAAAAGCACGGGACTCAACTGCTATGTAGGCCCGTTTGAAACAACAATTGAGGGCGAAAGTTATGACGAACTTATGGAGATTGTTGCAAACTGCCAGAAGGTTGCTATCAAGGCAGGCTGCAGCAGTGTAAGCGCCTATATTAAGGTAGTTTACAACCCTGAGGGCGAGGTGCTTACAATTGACAAAAAAGTTACAAAGCACCACCAGCAGTAAATCAAAGCAAAGGCTTTCCGCTTTCGGGGATAAATCTGCCCCGGTGCTGGCAATCGGCGTTATTATCTTAATATGGTACATATGCAACGACCGTGAGGTTATACCTGCATATATGCTGCCGTCACCTGTTGATGTTGTGAAAGCATTTTTCAGCAACTTTTCGGTTATGATGAAGCAGGCGGCCGTCACTCTTCAGGAGGCGTGCTACGGTCTGCTTATCGGCATAGCGCTTGCGTTTATCATTGCCACACTGATGGACAGGTTCAAATTTCTGTACAAAGCGATTTACCCGATTCTTGTTATCACGCAGACTATACCCACCATTGCCATTGCACCGCTGCTCGTTTTGTGGATGGGCTTCGGAATGGCGCCCAAAATCACGCTTGTTGTAATTACAACCTTTTTCCCGATTGCAATCGGGCTGCTAAACGGCTTCGGCGCAGCAGACAGTGACGCAGTAAATTTAATGCGTGCAATGGGCGCAAACAGGCTGCAGATTTTCAGATACGTTAAGTTGCCGAACGCCACAGCGTCATTTTTTTCGGGGCTTCGCATTTCGGCAAGTTATGCCGTAGTCGGCGCAGTCGTTTCCGAATGGCTGGGCGGTTTTGAGGGGCTCGGCGTGTATATGACAAGAGTAAAAAAAGCCTACGCGTTTGACAAAATGTTTGCCGTTATCATTTTTATTTCGGCAATCAGCCTTGTGCTTATGGCGCTTGTCAGCCTGCTTGAAAAGACGGCAATGCCATGGCAGAAAAAAGAAAAAAATACAACAGACAAGTGAAAGAAGAGAAAATAAATGAAAAAATTAAATAAAATTCTGGCACTGCTTATGACTGTAATTTTAGCCGTAAGCATTACTGCCTGTGCAAAAACAGAAAACAACGACAACAAAACCGACGACCTTACGGACATTACAGTATGCCTTGACTGGACACCGAACACAAACCACACAGGTATGTTTACAGCGCTTGAAAAAGGCTACTACAAAGAGGCAGGGCTCAACGTTACGATTGTTCAGCCGCCCGAAAGCGGAGCAACACAGGCTTGCGCCGCAGGTCAGGCACAGTTTGCAGTTGATGCACAGGATATTCTTGCCGCTGCATTCACATCGGACACACCGATTAATGTTACAGCCGTATGCGCACTGATTCAGCACAACACATCGGGAATTATGTCCTTAAAAGGTCAGGGAATGGACCGCCCTGCAGGCTTATCAGGCAAAACATATCTTACCTGGGATTCACCGATTGAACTTGCAACGCTTGAAAATGTTGTTACAAATGACGGCGGCGAATGGAACGCAGTAAACAAAATTCCGAACACGGTTACAGACGAAGCACAGGACGTAAATGCCAATCCCGACCACGCAATCTGGGTGTTCTACGGCTGGGGCGGCATCAACGCTAAAGTTAACAACATCGACACGGATTTCTTCTATTTCAGAGACCTTAACGAAATATTTGACTATTACACACCTGTTCTTGTTGCAAACAATGACTTTTTACAGAGCAACCCCGATGATGTAAAGGCATTTCTCGAGGCAACTAAAAAGGGCTATGAATTTGCAATCGCAAATCCCGATGAAGCCGCTGAAATTCTGATTAAGAGCGACGATACGCAGTCACTTGTAGGCTCCGAAGAACTTGTTAAGGAAAGCCAGAGGTGGATTGCAAACGAATATGTTGCAGATGCTGAAAAATGGGGATATATTGACCCTACCCGCTGGAACGGATTTTATAAATGGCTTTATGATGAAAAATTGATTGAAAAGGAAATCCCTGCAGGATTTGGCTTTACAAATGATTATCTGGCATAAATTATGGAAATTTTAAAAGCAGAAAGCATTAGTAAAAGTTTTGGCGAAAAACAGGTTTTAAACAACGTTTCAATCACGCTGAACGAGGGCGAAATCATCAGCCTGCTCGGCGTGAGCGGCTCAGGCAAAACTACGCTTTTCAACATACTTTCAGGCATTTACACACCCGATGAGGGAACGGTTTTGCTGAAAGGTGAAAACATAACAGGCAAGCCCGGCGCAATCAGTTATATGCTGCAGAAAGACCTGCTTTTCCCCTACCGCAAGGTGATAGACAACGTATGCCTGCCGCTGATTTTAAACGGAATGAAAAAAAAGCAGGCACGGCAGAAAGCCGATCCGTACTTTGAAACCTTCGGGCTTGAGGGCACACAGTATCAATACCCCAGCGAACTCTCAGGCGGAATGAGGCAAAGGGCGGCACTCCTCAGAACTTATCTTTCATCAGACGGCGCGGCACTGCTTGACGAGCCATTCAGCGCGCTTGACACGATTACAAAAAGCAAAATTCACAAATGGTATCTTGACGTGATGAAAAAAATCAATCTTTCAACCGTTTTCATCACACACGATATTGACGAGGCAATCCTACTGTCTGACAGGATTTATATTCTCTCTGCGCAGACGGGTTCAATTGATGAAGAAATCATCATTGAGGTGCCGAAACCGAGAGCAGATGATTTTAATCTGACTGATGAATTTTTAAAATATAAGCGTCAGATTGTGGAAATCCTGCATCTGTCATAACCCCCGACCCGCGGAATTAACTCCGCGGGTTTTACCTTGCCTTAAAGTACAGCAACACCCCCCCGTAGGGGCAGATCTCTGTGCCTGCCCGACAAAATGAATAATTTCGATTTAGTTGATCATATAACGGTGCGTCGAGGGTGCGGGTGTCCGGTGGACACATCTGCTAAACAGAAGCACCGACCGAGCCGACAGGTGAGACCGCCGCACCCTACAGTAATGAAATTACCGATACATATAAAAAATCCGGCGTGATTTTAATTACTTTATCAACAGTTGTAACATTCTTAATTAAAGAATGTCATTTGTTTTTAACT
>ERZ1027089.1270-NODE-1270-length-10108-cov-6.393813_pt1 | contig 10108 bp, 12 predicted proteins | sample MGYA00519412_ERZ1027089 | MGnify/ENA primary metagenome ERZ1027089 (study PRJEB26926, sample SAMN06164433) | human gut metagenome | biome: ENVO:00009003; feature: ENVO:2100002; material: ENVO:00002003 | host: Homo sapiens | place: USA | collected 2012 ... | reverse complement strand
GTCTCGTGGGCTCGGAGATGTGTATAAGAGACAGTAATAGCAGCAACGCTATATAAGAAGGGATGAAATCCAATGAAAAATTTTATTAAAAACCAAAAAGGTTTTACTTTGGTGGAACTGGTAGTAGTAATCGCTATTTTAGGTATTTTAGCAGGGTTGGCGATTCCACGTTTTATGGATGCAACTGTATCTGCTCGTGGTGCAAAAGTAGCTGGTGATATGCGTATTATTGAAAGTGCTATCATGATGCAATATGCAGAAAAAGGTACTGAACCAAAGAATTTACAAGAGTTAGTGGATAATCATTATTTAGCTGCTGTACCTGAACCGATAAAAGGTGGCAGCGACTTCAAGATTGGAGATACTACCTTTACTGCTAAGGCTGGTGCTAACTATGCTTTAACTACAACTACAAATACTCCTGTAAGAGTTACTTTTGACGGTAATACAATAGAGTATTATTTAAAGGGTGATACAACTAAAGGGTGATGTAACTAATTTGAAGAAATAAAACTTTATAATATATATATAAACAAATATTAAATTTGCGAACCAGCCTTAGTTATAAGGCTGGTTTATTTTTATTTGACAAACATCATTAACAAGCGCATACTTAACAGGTTGCCTTCAACCCACAGCTTGTGCGGTAAGGCTTCAAAAAACAGGACAAGACACTGAGCAACGTGTAAAATATTTTGACTGAGGGCAAACTAAAGCGGCGACGTTATAAAATCCTATGCAACGGCAATAAACAAGCATTGTGCAACGGTGAGCCTTAGCCAGATAAAAAACGCTTTTAAGCGGTAGTGCGCCTGCAAGCAGACATTATTACACTCAGCCAGCCGGGAATCCCTTGTTTTTTATATCAAAAATATAAAAAATTGAGGTGCTGTCCATGAACAATGGCTTCTTTAAGATTTATCGCGAACTTTGGGATAAACCTATCTGGAAACAATCTACTCCGATCCAAAAAACTGTTCTTCTTACTTTGCTGTCTATGGTCAACTTCGCTTCTGCCGAATGGGAATGGCAGGGGCAAAAGTTCAGCGTGCAGCCTGGACAAACTATTACCAGCTTACAGCATATTGCCGAACGTTGCGGCAAAGGTGTCAACGCAGGTAATGTTAGGGGAGCTTTAGATCGATTTGTAAAACTTGGTTTTTTAGCAAACGAATCTACAAAGACCGGACGCCTGCTGACTGTCGTGAATTGGGGCGCTTACCAGTACCTTGATGACGAACGTTGCACAGCTGACTGCAAAGACCTTACAAAGGCAATGCAAAGCGACTGCAAAGGCTCTGCATCTAATAAGAAGAATAAGAAAGAAGAGAAAGATAAGAAAAATAATTTTTATCAAAACCCTTCTTTTACTTCCTTTTCCCAACAAGCCAAACCCGTACTTTCTGCTGGTGCAGCACAAATCCGTGCTTTAGCGCAGGGAGGCTGCCATGAATAATCAGGTCACGCTGCAGGATGCAGCCAAGATCATTGATCGTTTGGGCCGTTATTTCCCTATGCTGGTAAGAAACGGCGCAGAGGTAGTTAATGACTGGTATCCGTTTATTGCGCAGTTTCCGCTGGATGTGGCGCAGGCTGCGGCGATGTATGTTATTGAAAACACCGCCTTTGATCCACCTAAGCCTGCTGTTTTTGTGCAGGCAGCCAGAATGTTGCTGCAACATCAAACCGGACAGCGTGAACTGACTGCCGCAGAAGCATGGCACGCAGCTTGCAAGCAGTTGAACCCTTATAAAAAACCTCATTACGAAAACAAACTGGTTTCTCAGGCAGTGCACGACATCGGTTATCTGAATCTCTGTACTGCTGAACACGATATGTTTTCCCGTTTTGAGCATGTCTATAACATTTTGCTGCAGCGTGAAAAGGACGAATTTAAGATCGAAAGTACACTTTCCAGTATTTGTTTATCCCAAAATGTAATCAAACAAATCGAAGCCAAATAAAACAATCCCCGCTGATGCAAAACATCAGCGGGGATTGTTTTTGAAGCAGTTTTTATTAAATTTCAGGTATTTTAAAAATATTATCTTTTTGAATGACTTCTACAGTTTGAGTTTTACCCGCACCAATATTACCGTTAGTTACTTGGTAAACTGTAGCCTGTATAAACCCGGGTTTAGTCAGTTTTAGATAGATATATAGATTATAATTTTCAGTATTTGTTCCTCTAATTGACCAACCGTATTTATCCAAATCAAAGCCATTTTTTTGCAGGTATGCGTTTATTATAGCGGTTCGCGTACCTTCTTTAGCTTCAGAATCAATGTTGCCTTGTCCAAAACCGTGAATATTACCAGAGTTTATTGCATCCAAGATACCTTGGCTTACATTTTCGGCAAGTCCATTCGCCACATCAATATTTATGCCATTATTGGAACCCACAGAAATAGGCCCTCCGCCGTTATTGCCTTTTTGACCTGTTAAAAATTCATAAATAGATTTGCCATCACAGGTAGCAAATGGAAAATCCACACCATTCCTTTTTTGGCTATTATAACCATAATAATATTGCCGATCAGATAAATCATAACGATAGGTATTGCCGTCACTGCCTTGAAAAGAAATTATTCCCTGCGGCGGTAAAGGATAACCACCTGAGAAATAATCATCAAATTTTTCAGAACCAGGTTCGAATTTAAAACCAGAGTTAGTAGTGCTAACTTTAGGATATTGACCACCATGATCGGCAGCGTAAACTAAAGCCATGCTTTCAATAGTACGCATATCGCCCAATAATTTAGCTCCGCGAGCAGCCTCGGTAGTGTCTATAAATCTAGGAATTGCAATGCCAGCTAAAATACCAAATATGGCTATTACTATTACTAATTCAATTAAAGTAAAACCTCTTAGCTTTTTCATTTTTACCTTCGCAACTTATATTATTTATTATAATTATAACATATATTTATAATACGATTAATAGTAAAATATGCTGATGGATAAAATACTGGATAAAAAAATAGATAGACTTAAGCCTATCTATTTGTCAAAAATTTAATTATTATTTGAAGGAGTTGAACCTTTTTTCTCAAGAAAATAAGAGATATTATGATTACCTAATTGTACTTCTGCTTCAACACCACTACCAGTCGCTCCTGCTGTTATTGTATAACTCCCAGTAGGTACAGCCGCTGCTGTGTCAAAATTTTTTGTTCCTTCAATTTTCATATTGCCAGTCGGCGGAATCGGCACAGCAGCTAATAAACCATTTTTTACTAAACCATCAACGGTAACTAAAGTTGTACTTGTGGCTGGATCATAGAAATTACCATTTTTAGCATAATACATAGAAAGTGCGCTTTCTACAGTTCTTAAATCTGCTATTACTCTTGCACCACGAGCAGTTTCAGTGGCACCAATGAATCGTGGAATCGCCAACCCTGCTAAAATACCTAAAATAGCAATTACTACTACCAATTCCACCAAAGTGAAACCTTTTCTGTTTTTAATAAAATTTAAGAGGGTTAATAATTTCCGTTAAGTTAGTATCAGCAGTCTGGGCGTTTATTAAACACAGGGGTTATTTATTAAATTTATAACGTTTTGTAAGACTCTGGTAAGACACAAATCAATATTTTAGTTTATTGATTGCAGTTAAAAGCTGCCGGATATTTTTGTGAGTGTAGCTTTCGGTGACATCGGCATTGGCGTGACCAACTATGCGTTTTAAAATAACGCTGCCGGCGCTGATCCCGCAGGAGTCCATACCGCTGATAAAGGTATGACGACAGTCATGGGGCTTATGCTGCATTTTTAATGTTGACATTAACAGGTCAAAAAAACGTTTTTTGTAGGTATCGTAGATTATTGGCTGTCCATTTTCTGTTTCGATCAGATATTTACCGTGCATACGGGCGGCGACAAGCGGCACGATATCTTTATGCAGTGGCAGGATACGGTGTGCTGCTTTTGTTTTAGTACCGTGCAGGTCAATGATCTGCTTTTTGAGGTCGATATGTGCCGTTTGTATTTCCAGCAGCTCGCCGATGCGTATACCGCTGTAAAGCATGATCAGTACCGTATCGACCATCCTGACGTCATTGTAATGATGGCGGCTGCCGTCAGCAAGCGGCAGTGTCAGTTCAAGATTTTTCCATAAACATTTGATTTCACTGTGAGTAAAAATACTGCGGGATGTTTGTTTGGCAGTAGCGTTCTTTTCCAGATAACGCGAATAGTCTATGTTGATAAGATCATTTTCAAGTGCGAGACGAAAAATACCGTTGAAAATAGTTTTTAAGCGTGTTTGCACACTGGGGGAAAGGTGCTGATTATTATCAAGTATTGCTTGCATTTGTGCTTTTTTTACTTTTTTGATGGGTTCGTTGGCAATATCAGTACATTTTTTCCAGGCGGCGGTAAAACTGCAGCGTGAGGAACGTGAAAGGCGGATGGTATGTTTGTCATACCACTGGTGGTAAAGCTCGCCTAAAGTGATATGCTGCAGATTTAAGTCGTAAGGGCGTTTGTTGTAGTCGGCAAGTGCGATTAGGGCGGCGCGTCTGCTGGTATAGTAACCAAGTGTGTGATATTTTTGCAGTGGTTTGCCATCTGTTTGATACTGCCAGCCTGCTGTCAGTCGTACACGATAGGGCTTGCGGCGATTGCCGGGCAGTTTGCTGACGCCGCCGTAACCGTTAGGATTTTTCATAGTATACCTCCTTTTTGTTTATCTTAGCAGATTATTTTAACTTTAAAACTGTAAGACACAAGTAAACCACAGAAAAAATAATTTTGTAGATAATGAAAGCAGTATTGTAGTTTTCAAAATGTTCACAGAAGTGAATATTTTTGTATAATGAAGATAGTAAAGGACGGTGATACAGTATGACATACGGTAAATTGAGTGATCGTTGTCTCAAAGTATTCGTAGTTCTGCTGATCGCGGGCGGTTTGGGCGGGTTCTGTCTGCCCCATTTTGTGGAAGCAGTCGCCGGAGGCTATAATACCCGTGCTGTCGGCATGTCGCTTGGTGCAGAGGGCCTGGCGGCACCTGTTTTATCAGCTGATTTTAAACCGCAGGGCGGTGAGCTGGCTTTGGCTAAGCTGATAGAGGCAGGCTATTTCGATACTTTGGTCAATTGAATACATGTATACAATACAAAAGTACTTGCTTTTTTTAAACTATCTGCTATAATAACTAACATCACAAGTGAATAATGCGTGGATGAAACATATGGGAGAAGACGATGCGTCTACCGAAGGAGCTAAACTCTCAGGTGCCTGGAAATCAGGTGGAACCGTATGCGGACACAACTCTGGAGAGTCCCTTGAATGGGCGCCGAAGGTGCACGAATATCGTTGATGTTCTTATCTCTCAGGCCAATGGACAGAGCAATAGCAGTAGTTCCGCTGCCTTTTAGGCAGGGGAGTACTTATATCGTTTTTTTGCCCACCGGAGTTGTCGTTATTCCGGTGGGCTTTTAGTTTTTCATTTCACATAAGGGGAAGAGGGAGAATTTTATGTTGGAGCTTTTGAATGAGATTGACAGTTTTGTGTGGGGACCGCCGTTATTGGTATTATTGGTTGGTACCGGTATTTGGCTGACCCTGCGTTTGAATTTATTGCAGGTGCTTAAACTGCCGATGGCTTTAAAATTGATTTTTTCGGCTAAAAATGATGGTGACGGCGACGTCAACAGTTTTAAAGCATTGTGTACAGCTTTAGCTGCTACTGTTGGTACAGGTAATATAGTCGGTGTTGCTACTGCTATCAAAGCAGGTGGTCCCGGTGCCTTGTTCTGGATGTGGCTGGCAGCATTTTTTGGTATGGCTACCAAATATGCCGAAGGTCTTTTAGCGGTAAAATACCGTACTGTTGACGCTAATGGCAATATTGCCGGCGGACCGATGTATTATATTGAAAACGGTTTAGGTAAATCTTATAAACCGCTGGCTGTTTTTTTTGCTGTGTCCGGTGTGTTGTGCGCTTATTTTGGTATCGGTACTTTTGCTCAGGTCAACGCTATAGTTGAGATCACGCAGTTATCTGTTGGCATTCCTGTTATTTATACTGCGATTGCGCTGACTGTGCTGGTTGCTGTCGTTACTATTGGCGGTCTTAAATCTATCGCCAGCGTAGCAGGTAAAATCGTTCCTTTTATGGCCTTGTTATATGTCGTTACTACCGTAGGTATTTTACTTATATTTGCCGATCAGGTGCCTGCAGCTATTTCTACAGTGCTTACTAATGCTTTTAGTCCTACGGCTGCCGCTGGCGGCTTTTTGGGCGCAACTGTTATGATGGCAATGCGTAATGGTATTGCCCGCGGTGTTTTCTCTAACGAATCCGGTCTTGGCAGTGCCCCGATCGTTGCTGCTGCTGCTAAAACAAAATGGCCCGCCGAACAGGGGCTGATTTCTATGACCGGTACTTTTATTGATACGATCATTATTTGTACACTGACTGGGTTGACGCTGGTTGTTACTAATGTTTGGACTGGTGATTTGAATGGTGCAGCTTTGACTCAGGCTGCTTTTACGATGGGCTTTCCGGTGTGGGGCAAATATCTGTTGATGGTTGGCCTGGTACTGTTTGCCTTTACTACGATTTTAGGCTGGAATTACTATGGTGAACGCTGCATCGAATATTTGCTGGGTGTTAAAGCAATTTTACCGTACCGTATTATTTTTATTTGCCTGATTGCCTGCGGTGCATTCTTGAAACTGGAAGCAATCTGGGTTTTAGCAGATATAGTTAACGGTTTGATGGCTATTCCTAATTTGATCGCGCTTCTGGGCCTGACTGGAGTTATCGTAGCCGAAACAAAACGTTATACAGCACATCTGGCGAAACAAAAAGAAAAGATCTCTGGTGCTGAAGAAGTAGCTGAAGAAGCTTAAGTTTTAGTAAATGGTTAAACTACAAAAGGCAGTTTTTACAGCTGCCTTTTTGATTGCAGAAAACTTTATTTGAAGAATTTGTCAGGTAAAATACGAAAAGACTTGACTTTAGGATCAAAAATCTATATAATATCCTTTGTATTCGGGGCGTGGCTCAGCTTGGTAGAGCACCTGCCTTGGGAGCAGGGGGTCGCAGGTTCGAATCCTGCCGCTCCGACCAAATACATAGAGCATTGCTTAGTAAATTGCGGGTGTAGTTTAGTGGTAAAACCTCAGCCTTCCAAGCTGATGTTGTGGGTTCGATTCCCATCGCCCGCTCCAATTGGTCTAGTAGCTCAGTCGGATAGAGCAACGGCCTTCTAAGCCGTGGGTCGGGAGTTCGAATCTCTCCTAGATCACCAAGTAAACATGCCGTTTCTGATAAAATCAGAAACGGTTTTTTTATTTTATGCAGGTCTTTATACAAAAAAAGTTCTTCTGTTTGCGTAATATTCAACATTATTTGACAATTAAAAGCACTATTCGACAATGTATTTTCAAGAAAATTAGAAAAAATAAGTTTACAATTCATAGAAAAAGCAACTGCATGAAATAAATATTTCTACAGTTGCTTTTTTGTTGGTTTTTTTCAGATAAAATTGCATTTTCATGTTTTTATATGCAATTTTTAAGAATCTGCTTTAGGCCGTGTGTCATTTAACATTGCTGAAAGTGATTGTGTGAATGCATTATCAGGAGTTTCAATACGATGAATGTAACCTTCTGTGGTTTTTATATTGGCATGATCCAGCATGTTCTGTACTACGTTAATAGGAGCGCCTGCTGTCAGGGCGTAGGTGCAGGCCATATGCCGAAAAGCATGGATAGTGATGTGTGGGAGCCTAATTGCTTCAATGTACCGCTGAAACCAATTGTAGAAGGCGTCAGGGGCCATTGGGTAAACTGAATTGTTCTGCACATTGAATTTGTTATGAGAAATAAAGACAAAATTTTGAGGATTACTTAAATTGTTATTGGCCAGAAATTCATCCTGAATTCCTTTGTGGAGTAAAAATAAATATTTTGAATAGTTGTCAAATGCTACTGTGCGGTTTGATGTTTCTGTTTTTGGAGCTTTTGTAAATAATTCCTGACCCGGTAAATCGGTCAAAGATTTATTAATATTGAAAGTTTGGTTGTTAAAGTCTATGTCAGGCCATTGAATACCTAAATACTCACCGCGTCGTGCGCCTGTCGTCCAGGCGATGGTGGCTATAAGCTTGTACTTTACATTAGTAAAATTGTCTGGTAATCGATAAAGATTTGAAAAGAAAAAATTTACTTCTTCCATTGTCCAAATAGTACGCTTGATAGAATGAGCTTTTGGTATTTCCTCGCGTGGAATATCGCTACATGGGTTACCAATTAGAAAATGCCATTCTACAGCCTTATTAAAAATACTTTGAATAAGTTTATAAATAAGTTCCAAGCTCCTGCTGGATAGCAACCCCTCTTTACCATCTAAGCGTTCACCTTTTAAATGATCTAGAAAAGACATAATAGTTATAGCGCTTATTTTTTTCAATTGTAAATTGCCAAAGGCTGGTAGAATGCGTTGCTCTAAAATATTTTTATAACGATTGATAGTTGTTGGAGATAGTTTTGAACAATGCCGTGTATACCACAAACGACAAAATTCATAGAAAGTAATATTATCATATACAGCATTAGGTATATTCTTATACTCGTTATAAAACAGGTAAAGTTGCCTATTAGCGTCTTTTTCGTTTTTAGCTTCTATGGTACGGCTCTTTTTTACTTGTTTGCCGTCATAGCCAGTTCCAAGGGATATAGTAAGTTTCCAAACATTGTCACCGATTTGTTTTATTGATCCATAGCTATTTCTCATGATTTACTTCCTCCTAAAAGAAATAGACCTTTGTAAAAAATGCTTTTAACAAAGGTCTAGCTTGATAATATATTAAAATTTAATCTAATTTGAATCCTTTATAGCCAATCGTATTTGTTTTGCTCATGCGATTTTTTACCCATTGATCTAATGCAGTTTTTTCATAAATATAGCAACGGCCTTCGTGAAAGCCTGGAATAGTACCTTTTCTTGTCATAGCTAATATTTGCCGGTAACTTATTTTACCATCAAAATAAATTTCTGATACTTCTCTGGCGCTATAAAAAGTTGTTTTTCCCTCTGACATTGTATTACTCCTTTCCTGTTATTATATTTATGATATATAACTAGAAATTTATTGTTTTTCATCAGATGCTTTATGCGAATACATTTTAACAGGTGTTAGCCCGTAGCTTTGGATTAACTTATCAACAAAAAGCTTAAAGTCACATAGTTCCTGCTTCCAAAAAGAAAGTTTTTCTCCTGTAAAGGTGTTGACGCTATTTACGATAAAGTGAATGTGCTTATTTTTGTTGTCTAAATGTATTGCCCAAAAAGTATGGTATGCAAAGGAAAAGTATTTGGATATTTCTTCGGCTAATTGATGTAAAAATTCATTGGAAAGCATAAGCGATTCTTGTTCATTGAAAGAAACTATAAACTGTTTATACTGCCGTCGGTCTGTTTTATGATGAACATATTTCACCAGGTTCATTTCTTCTAATGCATAGTTAGCAGATATCCCTGAACCAGATGTGAAAGCAGAAGTTGTTTTGTTTGGATCTTCTATATATTGTAAAATACCGTGCAAAGTTTTAGGATTTTGAGTAGTTGTTTTTACAATTGCCATTCTTTTTATCTCCTTTTAAATTTTCGATGTGCGAATTGAGTAAGGCTGCTATTTTACCAACTGATGAATGGACAGCAGCTAAAATTTCTTTGTTTGTTATTTTTTCGTCTATCTTAAAATGTAATTGGTGCAGTTCAGCTACTATATCTTTACCTTGAGTAATATTGATAATTTCTCCATTAATAATTAAAGAATCAAAAATCTTTGATTGGCTCATACCAGATTCTTTAGCTAAGGAACATAGTTTTTGTGCACATTCTTGTGTTGTAGTAATAGTGATTTTTTTATTGCGTAGAACTTTTTTTCGAGGTTCAAATTTATTCAATTTTTTTGCCATATAAAATACCTCTTTTCTTGTCTGATTTATCTATATGTACAGTAGTTTTTAAAAAATAAATAAAAGATATGGCGAACCACCATATCTTTTGTTATCTTGATAAGTAATACCCTTAGATAATATCTGTCTCTTATACACATCTCCGAGCCCACGAGACCTCTCTACATCT
>ERZ1027089.1262-NODE-1262-length-10139-cov-18.266759_pt1 | contig 10139 bp, 10 predicted proteins | sample MGYA00519412_ERZ1027089 | MGnify/ENA primary metagenome ERZ1027089 (study PRJEB26926, sample SAMN06164433) | human gut metagenome | biome: ENVO:00009003; feature: ENVO:2100002; material: ENVO:00002003 | host: Homo sapiens | place: USA | collected 2012 ... | reverse complement strand
CAATCTTTTGCTTTAGCTTTTTGTAGTTATTAGAACCCTTGACTTTCTTCGATAACGCTCTCTGCATTTTCTTCAGCTTAGATTCCATTGAGCGTAAGAATTTTCGAGCAGGAACTTTGTTACCATTACTGTCAGTAAAGAAATCAATCACACCGAAATCTAAGCCAACAACGCCATCTCTTTCAATCTTTTGTGGAGTAGCGATATGACAAAGAAAGCTAATATACCATTTTCCAGTGGACTCTCTTGTAATCGTATAGCTTTTAACAATCCCCTCAATCTTTCGATGCTGCTTGAATTTGACCAACGTCTTTAGATTAGGGATCCATACTCGATTATTATCAAAACGACAGTTCCTTATGATACTAGGGCTACAACGAACCGTAAATGATTGTTTAGATTCGTGTTTTGATTTGAATTTAGGGTACCCACTAAACTTAGCAAAGAATCGATCGTATGAAGTTAACAAATTGTCTACCGATGCTTGGAGGGTATGAATTGGAACCTGTTTCAAATAATCGTGCTCGCCATCAGCTTTCAATTTGGTTATCATTGAGCAAAATGAACTACGATTAACAAAGTTTTTGTTACCAGCTTCATATTGTTTAATTGATTCGTCTAGTGTTACATTAAACACCTTGCGACAACAACCAAACCACTGATTGAATATCGATTGAACTTCTCGATTGGGATATAAACGAAACCGATACGCTTTATAAATATCTTCAGACATGATACAAACAGTACTTGTATTCGTGTTGATTCAAAAAGAAGGTATTGGCGTACCTTCTTTTTTTTTTGGTTATCTATATTTAGTATCTTTTATTTCGTTCGTCTACCATGATGCTTTAGCATCAGTGGCTTGCACTCACAAATTACCCTAAGTTAAAAGTCAAACAGCTTAACAACAAGCACTGACCAAGGCATCAAGATATCACAGCGTTCTTCAAGAAACTGATATGATAGCTGACCTGCGTAACCGTCGATCCAGTCTACTGCATCATTGGGTTCATCAAACCACTTGACGTAACACATATGATCAACATATCCCTTTTCCATAGGATTGTTGAAATTTGGACAAACGATCATTGCGTAGTTGTTCTTGTGAGAACGATATTCTTCAGGCTTCTTCTTGGGCACAACAACAAAAGCAATTTGTTCATCTTTATCTTCTCGACGAGCTACAAAAGATCCTTCGGTAACCTTGTTGGGGAAATCGTATGGAACACCTAGTGCCTCAACAAAAGCTTCATGAGAAACCATATACATTACACATCTCCTTCATTGTTTCAACATAGAAACTATACACCATCACAATTCAAAAGACAACAAAAAAGGACACCAATGGTGTCCTTTCAGTGAATCTAAAGTATCTTAGATTTTAAGCCATTTGTTTGATGTTACCTTTACCAAGCTCACGCGCTGGATACACAACATCAAAAGCATCTTGAATTTCACGACGCACAATCGTTATACAATAATCCTTAGCGGTGCTGCGCATTGCATATTTGCCTGGATGTTCAAACATATACTTGTGTGCATCACGATCACAACAAGCAGACATATATCGGGCAATACGATCAGCATTTCGACCAACATACACCGCACGATCTTTGCCGTCAGGATCTTCCTTCAAGACTCGAATCACCCCCATTTCGGGATCTTTGTAAATTGTCGTTGATGATCGAATATGATCAACGGTATCAGAATATGAAATATCATAACAGCCTTTGAATTTTGAAGGCTTGATTGAGAAGTTAACAACGACTGCTTGAGATCCTCGACTAATTCCATCGGAAATTAGTCGATTCATACAATAACGTTCAAATGGTTGCTTGGTATCAAGAATCTGTTTTGCAGCATCGATTTTTGCCTGATCCTTAGGCTTGACTGCTTCAGCTAAAAATTGTTCCAACATTTGTGTTTTAACCATGACAATACGACTGAATACTTAATATTATACAATCTTGAACCAAATTTTTCTACCATCTTCCAGCATCCAGTCAGCAATTACATGATCACCGTCTTCGTCTGAAAACACCTTGTTAAAATTACTCCACAACCCATGATACAACTCTTCACAGCAACACCGCAGAAACTTTTTGTCTTTTGGTGGTTCTTGATCACTGCACCAAATAATACAATTAACGAGATCCAGAGCCTTTGATGCTTCTTTGTTGTTTAATAGATAATCAATTGGATGCCAACAATCCCTCAACTGCTCAAAATTATCGTTAATGAATTTGTCACTCTCTTGGTAATATTCTCTATACGTACTTTCTGAGATTTTTTCAGCAATATGCTCAAACATTATAATTACTCATCGCTGGATTTTGTTAAGTGATCACGACAATACTTGATAATTTGAGCTTCCAAATAAGCATCATAAACTGCTATGTGTTTATTATCTTCTTCGATATATTGTTCAGTCAGTGCAGTAACTGCTGTTTTTGAAAGAAAATCGCGAATTGTTCGAACATCTCGCATTTGATAAAATTTCCACGGAATTTTAATACCATACTCAGTCATCCAATATTCCAAATGGCCATAATCAAAATCAGGAGAGCACCCCCAGAAACAGGTTGGGTTATTTTCTTTGATAAAATCGACCAAATTAGTTAAGGCATCTTTCAATTGATATTCTTGAATTTGATGCACTTCTGGACTAAACACATGATCTCTTGCTGCTTGGCTTGGTACAGATCTCCACCATTGTACAGTGTCTGGATCAGGAGTACCTATTCTTGGATAAACCACAGCATAAAATGCATTATCTCCACAAATTGCCCCAATTGAGAGAATTGGGGCCCCCGGTTTGATACCTAACGTTTCAATATCCAGTACAAAATCAACCGATTTACTCATCACATCATCCTTTATCAGATTCATAAAAATTGCGATGTTTATTATACAACTTGATTATGTTTTCAACCAAACATGCGGTTGTCAATAAACCCACCCCTCCAGGTACAGGAGTAACATATGTGTGTTCGCCGGCGACGTCTTTTGCCACATCACCACACAATTTTCCATCTTCTCCACGATTGATCCCAACGTCAACAATGACGACATCTTTCTTGTGATTAACCATCTCACGTGTGATGAAACCAGCTTTACCCACAGCACTAACGATTACATCGGCCGACTTACAAATATCGACCAAATTAACGGTTTTTGAATGACAAAGTGTCACTGTCGCATCAGTTTCAAGCAACAACTTCGTTAGTGGCTTTCCTACCAACTGTGAACGACCAATAATAACAATTCGTTTCCCAGCAGTTAACTGGTTTCGTTCAAGAAAATAATATATTCCTTGTGCAGTTGCAGGAGCGACAACACTACCACTAACCAACCCATCAACATCACACTGCGGTTCAATAAGTTCATCTACTTTATTGTCAACACTTGGATGATAAGGTAACTGAATAATTGTTGGAGCTTTTGTTGAGATTCCACACATGCAAATTTCCAAATTACTGATTGTGGGATCCCAATTGGGGTCAAACAGCTGAACGTCTTGTGTTGCTGGTTGATACCCCGCATAATGCACGTGCACATGAATTCCGCAAGACAATATGACTGCAACCTTATTGCGAAGATACTGCTGACCTGCATAGCTGGCATTCGTAAAGATGTGAAGATGCATAGATTTTTCACCTCTGATAATTCCTTTACAATGTTCCAGAAGCCCATCTGCAATATCCTTACACGTATAACTAATTTCCATTATACAACCCCTTTAATTACATTGTACAAATTATACACATCTAATAACGATTAGACAACTTTTTTTGAGACATATTTTCACACAAGCTACCAAGTGCAAACAAATTCTATCTCACCAAACACACCCGGATCGTCTTCATAATCTTCAATACGTTTAAACGCTTTCCAACCAATGTGTGAAGGAACAATATTCGGATCATCCTCAACATCCCGCACATGATCAATTAGTTTGACAATTGCAGCCTCGATCGCCTGGCCAATATGTTCCCACGCACCAAAGCTGCCATCAATCGTGTCAATCTCAATGACGCGTTTGTCCCACAACCAAAACTGCACTGGCCAATACTCAACATTGTTGCTTGAGGGAATTGGAACATCACTACGATATTGAGAAGGCAGAGCATCAATATACTTTTGCACAAGTTGATCAACACACATAACGTTTCCTTTAATGGATACAAAAATAGGGAGAAATGCTTCACTTTTCTCCCTATTATTTTAATAACAATATCTCAACATTACTAGTGGCGGTCCCAACGAGAGTCGAACTCGTCTCACGGCAGTGACAGTGCCGTATCATAACCGATAGACCATGGGACCAAATTTATATGAATTCGTGTGAACTACCACGATGCTTAAACATCTATAGCTTTTTTGCTTGAATCGTTATAATTGGTGCCACAAGAAGGAATCGAACCCTCGACCTTCTCATTACAAGTGAGTTGCTCTACCTACTGAGCTATTGTGGCTTTTAATTGAATTTGGTGGGTAAGGATGGACTCGAACCACCAACGTTTCTTATGTCACAGATTTACAAAAATTCTAAATATCACGTAATATAACCAATTATGTAAATTAATGACATTGCAGTCACAGATATCTGAATTTGTTGTTGAAAACTATAACATTTTTAACTTTAATGATATGTTTGATCAACTTAAACACAAATATGGTATATGTCGTACATCATTTTATGATGTACTACGGCAACTAAATCTTAAACCCAACCCATTGTTTTTAAAAACATCACTACATTTCAAAATACGCGTTTGTAAATGCATCTTAAACATTCACAATCGATCAGTTACACAAGAAGATTATAACAAAACAGTTGATATTATCAATCATGATTATTACCAACTTGGGCTGTCTCCAGCCCAAATTAATTTCAAATATCATTTAGGAATTAAACAACCCACTGCTTCTTTATACACGGCTTTTGGTATTAGACTACCAAAAGCTGAAAAATACACTACAACATTGCAACAAATCAACACAACATACGTTGATTTTGAAAAATACCGATCTCAGTGTCAATTTCGGTTTGAAACAAAACATATGCCGTATGTTAGCGGATTTGATCAATTGATCAAACTAGGAATGTGGTCGGTTACAAATCCTAATGGCGTAGCAAGAGACCACAAACTATCAATCAAATTTGGATATGATAATAATATTGATCCCAATATTATTGCTCATCCTGCTAACTGCGAGTACATTCCATTTCGCGTAAACTCTTCAAAGGGATCATCGTGTTCGATAACGTTAGATCAATTGCTAGAAGATATTAAGAATTGGCCTATGCACTAATTTATACCACGACACGCTGCCTTCACCATTCGGCACACTTACCCTTATTTGGCGGAAACAGTAGGATTCGAACCTACGGACCATTTCTGATCGCTGGTTTTCAAGACCAGAGCATTCAACCTCTCTGCCATGTTTCCTTGGCTCCCTGAGCTGGGCTCGAACCAGCGACCTGCGGATTAACAGTCCGTCGCTCTACCGACTGAGCTATCGGGGAATTATTTTTTTGGCAGGGATAGAAGGGATCGAACCTTCAATATCGGAATCAAAATCCGGTGTGATACCATTTCACCATATCCCAATGAATCTGGCGGTAGTTGAGAGATTTGAACTCTCGAGACCTGTTTGATAGATCTGCACCCTTAGCAGGGGTGTGCATTCAGCCGCTCTGCCAAACTACCGTTAATGGTTGCGGGAGCTGGATTTGAACCAGCGACCTCTAGGTTAAATATGGGCGGACATTTGCACTGTCCGCCCACCAACACAATTCAAAGGACAAGTTTGAACCATGTCAAAAACTATTTACAATCCTAATTGTAACTTATTATTTTCGTTAAGTCAACTGGAATCCTGCAAATATAACGAAAAAATTTTACCTGTCAGATGCATACATTGTGGTAAGATTTTCCTGATTTCAAAACGCCAATATAATCGCTTTATTTCGCATAAATGTACTGATGCTTTGAAATTTTGTTGCAAACAATGTGAAATATCTTTTAACAAACAGCATTGTACATCAATTACCAAACCGTGTCAACAATGTGGTAAGTTAGTCACCAAAGCAGTATCAGAAGCTAAAAGGCATCCTAATTTTTTCTGTAGTCGTTCTTGTGCAGCAAAATATAATAACGCACACAGAACTCATCAACACTCCACAAAAACAAAAACCAAACGCGTTTTAAAACGTTGCAAAATTTGTGGAGGATTTCACGACTCACATAATCCAAAAACTTCTGTATGTTCTGGAAACTGGTTACAAACTCATTCATCACAATTAAAACTACAGCAATGGGGATTCGACACGACTACGTTAGGAACAAACGCTGTTTTTCAAGCATACAATGATTTTAAACGCCTAGTTGAACAACTATATTTCGATAATCACCTATCTCAATCAGATATAGCGAAAAAGTGGGGTGTTCCTTGCAGTAGCACGATATCGTATTTGTTTAGGTGGTTAGGAATTCAACCACTATCTCAATCTCAATCCACAATAAACGCAATAAAAATGAAGAATATTGTTCGCGAGGGTGGATTTAATCAATTTAAACGTGCGTATCACACTACGTGGAATAACAAACGTGTGTTTTGTAGAAGTTCGTATGAAATTGATTGTTGTAATTGGTTAGATTCTCAGAAAATCGATTATCAAATGGAATCTTTAAAGATCGAGTATTTCAACACGAAAAAGAATCGTAATGCAATTGCAATTCCAGATTTTTATGTTCCTGCTGATAATATGATAATTGAAGTCAAGGGTACTTTTACATACGATTATCAAGAGATGGTCGATAAAAGTACTGAATATAAACGATTGGGTTACAGATTCTTGTTGATATTAGATCATCAACAATACGATTATTGTCCACAAATAAACAAAAAGACAATTAGCGATTATTGCTAACTGCCTTACGATATTATTGGCAAGCCGTCTTAGATTTGAACCAGCGACCTCTGGGTTATGGGCCCAGCCAGCTACCAGACTGCTACATCCCGCTTTCATTTATCACGAACTACCATGACGCTTAGCATCAGTGGTGTTCTTGTTTTTGTTTGAATTTTTATAAATTTAAATCCACCTCATGATGAACTTAAATTTATGGTCTGAGTAGAAAGATTTGAACTTTCACCACTTCGCCCCAAACGAAGTACGCTACCGGGTTACGCTATACTCAGACAATATGGTGAGAACAGTGGAGATCAAATCCACAGCATATCTCGACTGTACAGATATATTATCTAGTATTGATTTTCAAAAGTCAACACAACTAAGTGAAAACTTTGTGGAGCGGGTAACGGAATTCGAATCCGTGACAACAGCTTGGAAGGCTGTTGTGTTACCAACTACACCATACCCGCATGGTCTCGGTAGCAGGACTCGAACCTGCGACTTCTTGCTCCCAAAGCAAGCGCACTACCAATCTGTGCTATACCGAGTAAATCTGGTGCTCCTAGTAGGACTCGAACCTACAAGCCTAAGCAATGGCTTCTAAAGCCACCGTGTTTACCTATTTCACCATAGGAGCTTGGTGGAACCAGAGGGACTTGAACTCTCGACCAACGGATTAAAAGTCCGCTGCTCTACCGACTGAGCTATGATTCCGTATTTAATAAGCACTCTGTAAAGCATCTGTGGTTTTCTTGCTTGGATCTTTATAAAAAAAAGTCAAAGTGCTTATTAAATTGGTGCCACAAGAAGGAATTGAACCCTCGACCTTCTCATTACAAGTGAGTTGCTCTACCTACTGAGCTATTGTGGCAGGGAACCCTACGGAGTGAGCATCCACTGGTTTGGAGAATATAGACGTCTATATTCCAGTGCAGCTCTCTGGTTACCCAGAGATCTAGGCTTGTAGGGTTAAGATGGTTCTATAAATGTTTGGCCTCTCTGCCATACTTCCCAAATTATGTGGGGTAACCGTCGCCCCATCGGATCTATTTCGGTAGACATCCTAGTTGGGAGCTACCCGACCTGCTAAGAGCCGTAGGACTTCCTCGCTTCTCTTATGATGAGAGGAGTACAATCAAACGGCGTATTTGGTCTCTCCTACAGGACTCGAACCTGTGATCCTGTAAGAGAGGTAATTGGTGCGAGGTATGGGATTCGAACCCATAAGCCTTTAGGCGGCGCATTTTAAGTGCGATGCGGTTACCAATTTCGCCAACCTCGCTAATTAATAGTTTGGAGCGGGCAACGGAATTCGAATCCGTGACAACAGCTTGGAAGGCTGTTGTGTTACCAATTACACCATACCCGCATTTAATTAATTTGGCTCCCCGAGCTGGGCTCGAACCAGCGACCCAATGATTAACAGTCATTTGCTCTACCGACTGAGCTATCGGGGAAACGATATCATAAATTTAAATCCACCTCATGATGAACTTAAATTTATGGTCTGAGTAGAAAGATTTGAACTTTCACCACTTCGCCCCAAACGAAGTACGCTACCGGGTTACGCTATACTCAGACAACTAATGGCCAATATTATTGGTAGGAACGGTGGGTATCGAACCCACAACCTATCGGTTAAAAGCCGAGTGCTCTACCATTGAGCTACGTTCCCTTCTAATCTACATTATAACACATTCACACACAAAAATCAACATGACTAGGTGAAAATTTTGTAGAATGATCAACGATATTATATCACACGGATAAACGACAACACATATATGTGATATATTAATAATTCTTGGTAGAAGGGGTGGGAATCGAACCCACGTTCAGTCATTTGACTCTACCTTATCTAGATAGTGCTTTCTTTCTGATTTATCGGTTTATAAGACCGACTCCAAGACCAACATTAGCAACCCTTCCATGGGATGGGAAATGGGACTCTACCAACTGAGCTATTCCCACCAGAAATCTGATATTATGTATTATACAACATTCATTATTAGTTGACAACGCACGAATTTAAAATTTTTCACACCCAAGCTAACTTAGGCAAATCCAATTTAATTTGATTATCCCTCAAAAACTTTTCGAAGTCAACTCGTTTAAAGTCAAAACTGTAGATCGATTTCTGAAGAACAAATACGGCAATATTATAATTTGCCCGTAGTAACTGTTTGACCACACCAAGTGAGAAACTAGCAGTGACGGGATTATCTGTTTTTCCATCACTGATGCTCAACTTACATTCAACGATTTGTTTCGTTGGGTCATAATGAGCGGTGCTAGTTAATCCTGCTACTGGATTAACCCACACCAAATCGGTCGCAATATTTTCAACCGATTTGGTAGCCTTGGTTTTTCTCACTTGCTTCGGCTTCTCCTCAACAACAGGAGTAGGAGGAACAACGGGAGAAGCTTTCACCTTGGTTGTGGTCTTTTTACTGGTAGTACAAGCACGAGTAGACGTTTTCGTCTTTGTCGGTGCTTGTTTAGAGGATGACTTTGGTGCTCGCTGTTTCGTCGTTGCTGCTTTACTAGCAGCAGTAGTTTTAGTCGTCTTTCGAGCAGTAGTCTTCTTAGCAACATTCATCGTTTTTGCAGTAGTACCAGTACTACTTTCTTTGACGGTTTTCTTGCTTGTAGAAGCACGTACCATAGTCAATCCTCAAAAATGGGGTAGGAATGGTCCTAGTCGGATTGGAATACTCGGATTTTAAATCCGAGGCTTTGCCGTTAAGCTAACATTCCTTCAATCTGTTTAGTAGCAACTGAAGGCAAGGTTGGTTTTCTTGATTGCAAATATAAAGTGCGGACTAAACAGTATTTGCTGACCAACCTTTAAAAGGAGCTACAGAAAATCTAATTTGAAATCAGTACTCAAGAACGTTTAACTTATTCCAAAAAGTATAATGAATTTGCTGTACGTTCTGTATTGGGGGATTCCACTGGATCATTGTGGGCCTTTCCAGTACTGATTTCAAATTGGACTTATTACAGGTCCAATTATACATGCTTTTGTATTCAAAGACAACATGTTGTCTTTAATTGTTTAATGGTGCGTCTAGAGGAACTCGAATCCTCAAGCCTTTCGGCGGCAGATTTTGAATCTGCTGTGTTTACCTATTTCACCATAGACGCGGATAATCGTTTCATTTGGACTTATTACAGGTCCAATTATACATGCTTTTGTATTCAAAGACAACATGTT
>ERZ1027089.1256-NODE-1256-length-10178-cov-5.677368_pt1 | contig 10178 bp, 12 predicted proteins | sample MGYA00519412_ERZ1027089 | MGnify/ENA primary metagenome ERZ1027089 (study PRJEB26926, sample SAMN06164433) | human gut metagenome | biome: ENVO:00009003; feature: ENVO:2100002; material: ENVO:00002003 | host: Homo sapiens | place: USA | collected 2012 ... | reverse complement strand
ATCTACACCTATTAAGTCGTCGGCAGCGTCAGATGTGTATAAGAGACAGGCATGATCTTTCCGCCGAACATGGCGTCCAGCATCTCATGACAGAGGCCGGTCTGCCCCTGGCGTTCCTTCATCCCGCATTGCGGGAACAACTCCTTGAAGATATAGTCTGCGTCCTGATGGGCGCGATTTTTCTGTTCTGTCGTGATCATATACGTTTCCCCTTGTTTTTCGCTTTGTATGAAATGGTGCTGCCGATATTTGCTGCTCGCACCCTCGGCAGAGGGGAACGGTACGGGTAGGCCGCGGCGAGGGGCCATTCACGGGCCATCCGAGAGTCTCAACTGCTTCCAACCTTCGGACAGCGCCGCCTGCCTGACGTGCAGGCGAACGATGCGTGTCTTATTATGCACCCGGTCTGGAGTCGTGGCGCACAGGCTGCCTTGCCTGTTTTGCCGCTGGAGTGGATCGCTCGTCCCCCCAAGGGGGGAGTCGTGGCGCCTCTGCGGTTCGCTCGTCCTTCCGGGCGTTTTCCCGTATCGCTGGGTATGAAGTTGTCAAGGTTCGGAAGGGGGAAATCCGTCTGAGGAATTAACCCCTTCACTCCATTGCCAAAAAAACAGGGGGGTGCGAACCCTAAAAATGCAAATTTCTCAAAATATTCTTTAATTTCATAAGTATGCGATCTCGCTTCTTCCTTACGGCCATGTCAGAAATGCCCGTTCTCCTGGCATATTCTCTTGCAGGGACGTCATCATAGAACAGCGCCTGGATGAGCTCCCGCTCGGATTCCGTGAGTTGCTCCATCGCTTCTGGCAGCAAGCGAAGCAGGGCCGCCTGCTCCGCTTGATCCTCCATGGATATGCAGATATCCTCCGGGGAGGGAGCCTGTTCCAGCATATATTCTTCAATGGGGACGCAGGCGTCCGCCAGCTTCTCCAAGGAAACGTGGGGAATGTCCTGAAGCAGTTGTTCCTGATACCGTTCCTGCCTCCCCATTTGGGAATATGCTTCATACACCTCGTTTGAAACGAGGATGTCCTGGCCGCCAATCATGATGACATGGGCGGTCACAACGCCGTTTTCATCCTTGATACGCCTGTAATTGCATTCATCTTTCCAGTTTTTCATTTTCTGACCTCCGAATTTTTGAGTTTTTTGATGGGGAAATCTCAAAACTCGGAAGTCAGGGGTAGCGGGCTATGGCAGCCTGCCAAGTGGCGATATACATAAAAAGTCCTTCCCAGCTGGCGGAGCCGGAAAGGACGAGAAAAGGGCCGCATGACTTGAGACTTTTTTGTACCGAAAGACCACCAGGCAGCTAATCTGGTTCGTCATACGGCACGGGAGTCTCGCGTCTGCGGCCCCAAGCACAGCTTATCTTCAATATTCGGTTGTTACGGGCAATGCGCCCGCTCATGCGCTATTGAGCTTTGCGCATCCTCCGCATACTCAATACGTCAAATACGGTTTCATTCCCACAGAGCTTGCATTTGCTCTGGACATGGCCCCGTGTATCTTCAAACACAACGATGGTATTGTGGTGGCAGTAGGGGCAGCGGATTTTCCTCTGTTTCTGAGAAGCTACTGCCGCCCGTGCCCTGCGCACTTTCATCATTAGTTCCGGGGAAGGGACAGCATAATTCATATGGCCATCGCCTCCATTTCCCGCTCGGATAGGATATCTACCGTTAAATCTTTCAGATACCCCAGGCGTTCCAGCCGGATTTTTGCCGCCTTTATGGATGTGTGGAAAAACCCACTCACATATTGGATAATGGCAGCATCCTGTTCGGTACACTCATCGAAATAAAGGGATATTTTCCGGCCCCTGAGCAGCGGCTCCACCAGCAGAGACACATCCCGCCTGGGCATGATGAGAGCTGCGCCGAGCGCATTGGCCTGCCACTCATTCCAGTCCTCCTTGGTCTTGAGTTCTCTGGCGGTGTAGCTCTTTTTATCCGCATACATCCTGCGGCAAGAAACCTTGCCCTCGTCCGGCTCCATGTGGTACAGAAGCTGGTGGGCGCATTCGTGGGCCAGCGTGAACCGACGCTTTCCACACAACCGCTGAATATTGCCGGGCTGGAAAAAGCTGATATCCAGAAATACCTCGTTCTGCCTTACCGGTATTCTGACCATATATCCGTAGATACTGGTTTCCAGCTCGGTTTCGCTGTATGCGGTGATCCCACAAATACTCCCGTCTGAGCATAACCGCTCCGCCTTGATTGTCAGATTCAGGTAGTCGACAGCAAGCTGTTCGATTGGCGTGGGGTGGGGTTCCTTCGCTTCGGCTGTATTGCCATAGAACTCAGCGTTAAAATCATGCATGACAGTGTCTGCAATTTTTTCGATATCCCGATATGATAAATACATGGGTTTCCTCCTTTATCCGGCACAGATCTTCCGGTGCATATAGGCGTCCAGCACGGCCACCACTTCATTGACAGTGACGAACCGCTGCTTCAGGGGCATATATAACTGCCCGTCCACATCCTGGTAGATAGGGACTATCGTCCTCCTGGATTTTTCAGCGTTATATGTGAGCTGCTTTCCTTCAAAGTTGACTTTCTTTTCTGCGTACATAATTCCCTCCTGTTATACATACATGGCTGCGGGCATGGCGATCCGTTCCTGCTCTTTGTTCCGTTTCAGCTTGGCGTTCATGGTAGAAGCGATAAATATAGATTCATCGCCGAAGCGCCGGTGCAGATCATCTACCGTCCGTTCCAGGGCCTCAACCCTCTGATGCTGCTCATATTCCCCGAAGAGATCGAGCTGGTATGGCAGCTTCTCACCGATCAGGTTGATGGCCCGGATACTGACTGCCCGGATGGGCTTATACCAGGTGTACCGGGCAGCAAACAGTTCCATGGCCCTGTCCACCATCTCTTTCCAGCTTTGGGTGGGATAGGATAGTTTACATTGGAACTCCCTCGAATAGAGATCGTTGTCCCGGACGGAGAGCTGGACACCCGTGGCCTTTAATCCGGCTTTCCGAAGCTGCTTCGATACACGTGGAGCCAATGTGAGCAGCACATTTTTTACCTCGGTATTGTTCAGCAAATCCGCAATACAGGTGATCCCGTGGCTTACGGATTTGATAGGGGCTACATATCCATCCGGGGCTACACGGGAGCTGTCTACGCCATTGGCAAACTCCCACAGCTTCAGGCCGTGGACGCCCAGCCAGGATTTCAGTACCTTTGGGTCGCAGTTGGCGATGCCGCCGATGGTGGTAATGCCGCGGGCGGCCAGTTTCTTTGTGGTGGCAGGGCCTACGCCGAATAGCTCGTTTGCGTTGAGCGGCCACACCTGAGTCTTGTAGCTCTCCCTGGTGATGCAGGTGATGGCGTCCGGCTTCTTCATGTCTGATCCCAGCTTGGCGAATATCTTGATAAAGGACACCCCGATGCTCACGGTCAGCCCCAATTCCTCTTTGGTGGCCTGCCGGATTTCCTCCGCTATGGAGAGAGGGGTTCCGTAGCGGGAGCTGCCGGTAATATCCAGCCAGCACTCATCCATGCCCAGCGGCTCTATGAGATCGGTATACCTGCCGTATATCTCATGGGCCAGGGCTGAGAAGCGCACATACTGCTCATATTGGGGCGGCACGATAATCAAGCCGGGGCAGCATTGCCGTGCCTCCCAATTTGCCATGCCGGTCTTTACGCCGCTGCGCTTGGCCAGCTCCGATTTTGCCAGTACGATGCCATGCCGGGTTTCCGTGGAACCGCACACCGCTACAGCTTTCCCTCGCAGGGAGGGATCGAGCATCTGTTCAACGGACGCATAAAAGGCATTCATATCGCTATGCAAGATTGCTCTCATTCAGGCGTACCTCCTTTGTGAAAACAATTATATATCTGTTTTAAGCATAAATAACACCCTACAAGTGTTCGTATTTAGATATTTATATTGATTTTTTGTCTTGGCCCTTGTAGAATGGAGGCACTGGAGGTGATTTTTCATATGACCCCTATCGGGAATACCTTACGAGAGCTACGTCAAAGCATAGGCTATCAGCAGGCAGACGTGATCGGAATGCTTGCCGACATAGGAATTGTTGCAAAGCAGCCAATGGTAAGCAGGTGGGAAAACAATCGCAACCTTCCCACAGTTGAACAGTTCGTTGGGCTATGCAAACTGTATGGCGTGAAAGATGTGTATAAGGTGTTTATGGAACAGGACTTTTCCGATCTTGTATTTGAATTGAATAAAGAAGGTCGAGATAAGCTGGAGGAATATAAGGAGCTGCTGATCGCAAGCGGAAAGTATGCACCCACCCGGGCAGATCGGAAAGTAGCCCGTTTCCCCGACAGGACACTTCCGCTGTTCAGTATAGGGGCTTCCGCTGGTACTGGTCAGTTTTTGGATTCATCCGATTATGAGATGGTGGAGGTGCCGGACGAAGTACCCATCAGCGCTACCTTCGGTCTCCATGTAAGCGGTGACAGTATGGAGCCTACGTTGGAGGACGGACAGCTGATTTGGGTTCACCAGCAGCCATATCTTCAGGATGGCGACATAGGGATTTTCTATATTGATGGGAATGCATATGTGAAAGAATACAAGCGGACGGATGATGGCGTTCTTCTCATATCACACAACGACAAATACAAGCCGATCCGGGTTTCTGCCGACAGCGAGAACAGGATTTACGGGAAGGTGGTCTATCCCATTTAATCAAGCCTAAGCTGGCAGAAATGCCGTTATGAACGATTTTTGAAGGAAAGGGGTGTACACATTGAAGGGAAATGTGGAGCTGACAAAGAGGGAAAAGGATGTTTATAATTTTGTAGTTGCATTCAGAAATGAAAAGCAATTTTCTCCAAGTTTACGGAAGATTGCGGCTGGAATTGGGCTGTATTCCGTATCAACCGTATCTGCCCATGTCCATAAGATTGCGGCCAAGGGTTGGTTCCTGCCTTATGATGGAACACCCAATTCCATTGTGCCGATTTCCAATACACTAATCTGAGGTGGAGTAAAATGGCATATAAAAAGACATATGTTGAGGTCGTCGCTTCCTTCCGGGAGGACGGTCTCTTACTTCCCCGTGAGATTGTATGGGAAGATGGAAGGCGTTACGAGATTGATGGAGTTTCCGATGTGCGACCGGGATCTTCCATGAAGGTAGGTGGCCAGGGAGACAGGTATACAATCTGGCTTAATGGTCAGCAGAGGTATATCTTTTTTGAGCGCAACGCTTCTTTGCAGGGAAATAACCTTGGACGGTGGTTTGTGGAAGAAGATGCCAGATAAAGAGATAACTTGTAACTTACGCTTACATATACTGTACTACAATTTTCACCATGAAACCCCAGCGGAAATAACTCCGCCAAATACGGCGTTCTTCAAAGAACAGGTCATAATTTTACCCACTGTTTACCCATTTTGACGAAAGAGGGCAGGGCTTATGTATGACGACACGAGAGCGCCGTGAAAGATCCATGGCGCTCTTGATTTTAAAGCGTTTTGGCTCTGCCTATATGCGCTTTACATGCTTTGCTCCGACTTCCGCCCAAATATGAAAGCCAGGATATCCAAAACTGCCTCCACGATCAGCGAGATGGCGATGAATGTCCAGAGGAACGCGGTGGAGGCGAAGGGGTTTGCCAGGATCAGGAGGGCAAACACCAGCGTGAGGATCGCGCCGATGAGGGCCACAAACCAGTAGCGCCGCTTCGCCCGCAGCAAGTCCACGGCGGTCTGTGCTTTGTTGATGCCGAGAATCAGTGTGGCGTCGCCGTAGAGCACGGTGATCACCGGGAACGTCACGATGAGCCATTGGGAGCGGAAGGCGCAGAACATGCCAATGACCAGAAGTGTGAGGCCATTTGCCAGATCCCGCTTTTGCATGGCTTCCTCCGGCTTCGCGCGGAAATAAGCGATCAGCCTCCAGACGCCGGCAACGGCTGCCAGAATGCCGAATGCCACGATGATCCCAGAGGTGAAGCCCACGGGGTTGATGAACAGAAGGATGCCGATGACGATCTCGGCAATGCTCAGGAGGATACTGGATATTCCTTGCTTTGGTTTACTCATAATGAATACTCCCTTCAAACAGAGTGGATTTACTTCCTGACGAACAGCACGCCCAGCGTTTTGGGCCCGCAGTGGCAGGAGACCGTGCAGCCCGCATGGGACTCCCATACCTCTTCAAAGTCCCCATATCGCATCACCGCTTCCCTTGCCGCCGCAACGGCTTCCTCCGTGGCAGCGGGATGTGTGATGAAAACCGTTTCCCGCAGGATGTCTTCCCGCCCGTCCAGCCTGTCCTTCACATAATGACTGATACACTTTGCAAAGGATCCCCGGTATTTCTTTACGACGGTCATCTTGCCGCCCTTCACCTCGATGCATGGCTTGATGTGCAACATATTCGCCCCGAGGGCAGTCACTGCGGAGCAGCGGCCGCCCTTTTTCATGTAGTCCAGCCGGTCAAGGAGGAAGCTGGCCTCTACCCTGGGGACGAGCGCATTCAATGCGCTTACGATCTCCGGCGCTGGGAGGCCCTTTTCCGCCATTCTTGCGGCGGCCAGCACCACATGCCCCTTGCCGGTGGAGAGGTTCTCTGAGTTCACTACAAACACATTCTCGAAGCCCTGGGAGGCTTCGCAGGCGTTTTGATAGCAGGAGGAAAAGCCGGAGCCGATGGTGATCTGGATCACAGCGTCACAGCGGTGGGCATATTGGGAGAATATCTGCCGGTAGTCGTATTCGCTCACGGCCGCAGTAGTGCAGAGCGCGCCGCCTTCCTCCACATGGCGGAAGATATCCGCAGGAGTGATGGTCACGTTGTCCCGGTATTCTGCACCGTCCTTGATGATGTACAGGGGCGTGACGCCGATATCATACCGGAGCAGGATAGGCGTGAGCATTTTTGTATTATATCTTTGCATCACCTACTGGCCGTCCTTTTCCAGCTTCATCGGAACGGTTGTGGGCGCAGCCATGCCGCTGCTGATCGGCTGCGTCATCGCATACATCCTCAATATTCTCATGAGCTTTTCTTTATAAAAATCAAGCCAAAATCTGATTATCCCTTGAAAACAATGTATCCACGGGCATTTCAGACAGGTCAAAACCATCTCATTTACTACGATTTTACTACTGTTGAGTGAGCCTTGACACGCTGAAAGACCACGAAATGCCAAGATACGGGTACAGTACCCGTCAATCGGGGCCTCCGCCCCGTGACCATATAACTGAATACAGACCGGCCATCTGCCGGGGCAACGCCATGGGTAACACAAACCTGTGGCGTTTTTTATGCCCTGCCGGGGGCACGCAAAACTGTATAAAAACGGGTGGGAAATCCCCTGTTTTTTCGCCTGTGGGCGGCGCAAATGAAGCCGCCCATATTCTTTCCCTCATGGGAGGCCGGACGGTGATACAGGGGCGCAAAACCACCGAAACGAACACTTTTCAAAACCGAAGGAAGGAGGTATCCAACATGGCGGTATTCCGCATTGAGAAAACCCGCGACTACACGGTGATGTCCAACCACCACCTGCGGGACAAGTCGCTCTCGCTGAAAGCGAAGGGCCTTCTCTCCCTCATGCTCTCCTTGCCGGAGGAATGGGACTATACCACCAAGGGGCTGGCTCGGATCTGCAAAGATGGCGTTGACAGCATCTGCGCCGGGGTGCGGGAGCTGGAGGAACACGGCTATGTGATCCGCCAGCGGGTCCGCAACGCAAACGGTCAGCTCGGCGCCATCGAGTACACGATCCTGGAGCAGCCCAGACCGCCGGAACCTAAACCGGGAAAACCTGAACGGGAAAATCCAGTCTTGGATAATCCTGAACAGGCTGCCCCTGTCTTGGGAGACCCTGAACAGGAAAACCCCGCACAATTAAATACTAAAGAATCAAGTAAAGATAAATCAAAAAAAGATTTATCAAGTACGGAAGGATCAAATCCTATCCTATCAAGCCCCCAAACCCCCAGGGGCTCGGATAGGGCCGGACGGGATTGGATGCGGGAGCGAGAGAGCTATCGGGAATTGATTTTGGAGAACATCGAGTATGACATCCTCGTACAGAATGAGCGCCTGGACCGGGACCGGCTGGATGAACTGGTGGAGCTCATGGTGGACACGGTTTGCTCCCATCGGGAGATGATCCGCATTGCCGGGGACGACTATCCGGCGGAGGTGGTCAAATCCCGGTTCCTGAAGCTGAACAGTTCCCACATCGAGTATGTGCTGGACCGTATGCGGGAGAACACCACCTATGTCCGTAACATCAAGAAATATCTGCTGGCTGCCCTGTATAACGCTCCGGCCACCATCGACAGCTACTACACTTCCCTGGTGAGCCACGATATGTACGGCAGCGGAGAACGGAGGTGATGTGAGTGCAGGAAGAAATTACGCAGCGGACGGTATCCCTCTCGGTGGAGGCCGGCAAGATGACGGCGGACCTGCTCCAAAAGGCCGTGAAAAAGGTGCTGGAGGAGATGCAGAAGAAGCCCTCCCTGCGCACCCTCCACCAGGGGAAACAGACCTTGCACCAGCTCAAACAGCATGGGGCCTCCCTGACCAACATCGAGATCACCGAACAGAACATCAAGGCGTTTTCCGTGGTGGCGAAAAAGTATGACATCGACTATGCCCTGAAGAAGGACCCCACCACGGACCCCCCGCATTACTATGTGTTTTTCAAGGCGAAGGATAAGGACCAGCTCCAGCCGGCCTTCAAAGAGTTCACCGCCATGACCCTGGATCGGGAAAAGCGCCCCACCATCCGGGAGCGGCTGGCCCAGGCTCAGGAACAGTCCAAGACCAAACACCGGGAACGGGAAAAGATCAAGACCAAGGACCGGGAGGTGACGCGATGACCGATAAGCTGAAAAAGCAGCTCATCCTAAACCTTCCGTATCTCGTCTTTGTGTATCTCTTTGACAAGCTCTGCCAGGGCGTGCGGCTGGCTCCTGGGGCTGACGCCTCGGAGAAGCTGCTCTATATCGGGCAGGGCTTTTCAACGGCCTTCGCAAGTCTGGCGCCCAGTTTCCATCTGCTGGACCTGTGTGTGGGCGCCGCCGGTGCGGTGCTGATCCGGCTGGCGGTCTACTCCAAGGGCAAAAACGCCAAGAAATACCGCCGCGGCATCGAGTACGGGAGTGCCCGTTGGGGCACACCGGCCGACATCGCTCCCTACATGGATAAGGACTTCTCCCAAAATGTTCTCCTTACCCAAACGGAGCGGATCACCATGTCAAGCCGCCCAAAGGAGCCCAAGTACGCCCGGAACAAAAATATCCTGGTCATCGGCGGGTCCGGCAGCGGCAAGACGCGGTTCTTCGTCAAGCCCAACCTGCTCCAATGCCATTCCTCGTATGTGGTCACGGACCCGAAGGGCACCATCTTACAAGAGGTCGGCGCCCTGCTGGAGCGCAGGCAATACCGCATCAAAAGCCTGAACCTCATCAATTTCAAGAAATCCATGAAATACAATCCCCTGGCGTATATCCGCAGCGAAAAGGACATTTTGAAACTGGTGAACGCCCTCATTCTCAACACCAAGGGAGAGGGCGAAAAGAGTTCCGAAGATTTTTGGGTCAAGGCCGAGCGGTTATACTATTCTGCCCTCATCGGCTACATTTGGTATGAGGCGGAGCCGGAGGAGCGCAACTTCATCACCCTGCTGGACCTTATCAACGCATCGGAGGCCAGAGAGGATGACGAGGAGTTTCAGTCCCCGGTGGATTTGCTGTTTGCCAAGTTGGAAAGGGAGCAGCCGGATCATTTCGCCGTGAAGCAATACCGCAAATTTAAGATGGCTGCCGGCAAGACCTTGAAATCCATCCTGATTAGCTGCGGCGCCCGCCTCTCTCCCTTTGACATTCAGGAGCTGCGGGACCTTATGGCGGAGGACGAATTGGAGCTGGACACCCTGGGCGACCGGAAATCGGCGCTGTTTGTCATTCTCTCCGACACGGACAGCACCTTCAATTTTGTGGCGGCGCTCATGTACTCCCAGCTTTTCAACCTCCTGTGCGACAAGGCGGACGACTTCTACGGCGGCCGCCTGCCGGTCCATGTGCGGTGCCTGCTGGACGAGTTTGCGAATATTGGGCAAATTCCAAACTTCGAGAAATTGATTGCTACCATCCGAAGCCGTGAAATATCGGCTTCTATTATTTTGCAGAGCCAAAGCCAGTTAAAGACCATCTACAAG
>ERZ1027089.1254-NODE-1254-length-10188-cov-4.717853_pt1 | contig 10188 bp, 11 predicted proteins | sample MGYA00519412_ERZ1027089 | MGnify/ENA primary metagenome ERZ1027089 (study PRJEB26926, sample SAMN06164433) | human gut metagenome | biome: ENVO:00009003; feature: ENVO:2100002; material: ENVO:00002003 | host: Homo sapiens | place: USA | collected 2012 ... | reverse complement strand
GGAGAAAGAAATAATTACGACCTTTCCGATTGCCGGCACTAGACCGAGAGGAAAAGACTTGGCGGACGATTTACAGCTTGAGCGGGAGCTTTTGGCAGATGAAAAGGAATGTGCGGAGCATAATATGCTGGTGGATTTAGGAAGAAATGATATTGGAAGAGTAAGTAAATTTTCTTCAGTGCGTGTAGCGGAATATAAAAAGATACTGCGGTTTTCTCATGTTATGCATATTGCTTCAACCGTCTGTGGAGAAATTCAGGAGGGAAAAACGGCAGTAGATGTTTTGCAGTCGGTTTTGCCGGCGGGAACCTTGTCGGGTGCCCCGAAGCTTAGGGCGTGTGAAATCATTGATTCCTTGGAACAGGAGCGTCGTGGAATATACGGCGGCGGTATCGGATATATAGATTTTGCGGATAATATGAATATTTGTATTGTCATTAGAACAATCATTAAAAGAAACGACGAGGTCTTTATTCAGGCAGGCGGAGGAATTGTGATGGATAGCGACCCTGAGGCAGAATATCAGGAAACAGAAAATAAAGCAAGAGCTGTCTTTAAAGCCGTCGATGAATGCAGGGAGGATACGGTATGATACTTTTAATAGATAATTATGATTCTTTTTCCTATAACCTTTATCAGTATATTGGTGCAGTTCAGCCCGGCATAGTCGTTAAAAAGAATGATGAAATATCCGTTGAAGATATTTTAGCTCTGAATCCTACGCATATCGTTTTATCTCCGGGTCCCGGATATCCGAAGGAGGCAGGGATTACAGAGGAGATTATTCAAAGAATACATCATATTCCTATTCTTGGCGTCTGCTTGGGTCATCAAGCAATCTGTGAAGTATTTGGTATGAGAATTGAAAACGCAAAACGGATATGTCATGGGAAAACCGATATGATTGTTATAGATACCTCCAGCCGATTGTTTCTTGGATTACAGGAACAGATAATCGTTGGAAGGTATCATTCGCTGGCTGCCAAGGGAGAAGGAAAGGATTTAAGGAAAACAGCCTTTTCTGCCGACGGTGAGCTTATGGCTGTCGAGCATACCCGTTATCCGATATTCGGGGTGCAGTTTCATCCGGAGTCCATTATGACGGAGTGCGGAATGGCGATATTAAATAATTTTTTAAAGGAGGAGTATTTATGAGGAATATATTAAGCCGATTAGTTCAGGGGGAAGATTTAACCAGAGAAGAAATGAAGAAGACGATGAAATATATTATGACAAATGAGGCTTCTTCCGTGTTTACCTCGGCTTTTTTGACGGCACTTACTATCAAAAAGGAAACACCAGCCGAAATAGAGGGAGCGGCGGAAGCAATGCTTGAGGTGGCAAATTCCATAGAACTGGATTATGATGCCTTGGATATCGTTGGCACCGGCGGGGATATGTCCTATTCCTTTAATATTTCTACCATTTCCGCGGTTATACTTGCCGCCTGCGGGGTCAAGGTATGCAAGCACGGGAATCGCAGTGTTTCCTCCAAATGCGGAGCGGCAGATGTTTTAGAAGCATTGGGAGCAAACTTAACCTTTCCGCCAAAAAGGGCTAAGGATATTTTAGATAAAACCGGTTTTGTGTTTCTGTATGCCCCGAGCTATCACCCGATGATGAAGAATGTCGCCCCTATCCGCAGGGAGCTTGGTTTTAGAACAATATTTAATATTATGGGTCCCCTGATTAATCCTATGCGACCTAAAACAATGCTGCTGGGGGTGTATTCCAAGGATTTATGTCTGCCGATATGCAGCGTATTAAAAGCCCAAGGCTTAAAACGGGCAATGGTTGTTTATGGTTTAGACGGCGTCGATGAAATCTCCGCTTCGGATAAAACCTATGTTGCTGAGCTTTGCGACGGTGTAATCAGGGAATATGAATTTAATCCGGAGGATTATGGCTTTTCCTTAATTCCTCATGAGGCTTTGCGGGGCGGCAGTATTGAAAAAAACAAGGAAATTGCTTTAAATATTCTTCGCGGAGAGCAGGGAAGCCAAAGAGATATCGTCGTATTGAATAGTGCCTGTGCCTTAAGTCTTTCTATCAACCGTCCGGTAAGGGAATGTATTGAGATAGTTCAGGAGGCAATCGACAGCCGGCGGGCGTATCAAAAATTAAATGAATTTATCGAGGCTACCCATGATATTAGATGAAATCGTGAAAAAAAGAAGGCTTCGCTATGAAGAGATTAAAAAGAAGAAGCCTTTGGAGAAGCTGGTTGGGGCTATACAGGATATGCCAATTCCCCGGCAGGACTTTTATCAGCTTTTTAACCGTAAAAAATTTATTTATATTTGTGAATGTAAAAAAGCTTCACCGTCTAAGGGAATCATCTGTAAGGATTATCGACCAGCGGAGATAGCCAAAGAATATGAGGAAAATGGGGCAGATTGTATTTCCTGCTTAACGGAGCCAGATTATTTTTTGGGAAGCAATTTAGATTTGCAGGCAGTCAGACAGGCGGTAAAAATTCCGATTTTACGCAAGGATTTTATCGTAGATTCCTATCAGATTTATGAGGCAAGGCTTTTGGGGGCAGCTGCCGTTTTGCTGATATGTTCTATTTTAACGGATACCGAACTAAAGGAATATATAGAGCTTACCCATGCTTTGGGCTTGGGCTGTTTAGTAGAAACCCATAATGAGGAGGAAATTCATAAGGCGATACGCTGTAATGCCAAGGTTATCGGGGTAAATAATAGAAATTTAAAGGATTTCACGATGGATACATCGCTTAGCCTTCGTCTTAGAGCGGCATTCCCCGAAACAATTTTGATTTCCGAAAGCGGAGTAAGAGAAAAGGAAGATGTCGTCAGACTTAAACAGGCGGGATTGAACGGCGTTTTAATGGGAGAGGTATTAATGAAAAGCGACTGTCCGGGAAAAAAACTAAAGGAGCTTCGGGATGAGAGTTAAAATATGCGGAATCAAGCGGTTAGAGGATATCATGTACTGCAATGAACTTTTGCCGGATTATATCGGCTTTGTTTTTGCGGCGAGCCGTCGGCAGATTACGGTGCATGAGGCAGAGTATTTAAGAGGCTATCTTCATTCAAGAATTAAAGCCGTCGGCGTATTTGTCAATGAGCCTGTGGAAAATATTATGGATATTGCCCGAAGAGGGATTATTGATTTGATTCAGCTTCACGGACAGGAGGACGACGCCTACATTCAGCTGCTTAAGGCGGAAACGGGATTGCCGGTGATAAAGGCATATACCGAAAGTCGTTATGCGGACTTTATTCTTTTTGACGGAATTCAGCCCGGAAGCGGCAAGCCGGCGGATTGGACTAAAATTAAAACGAAAAAGCCATTCTTTTTGGCAGGCGGATTAACGGCTTATAACGTTGAGGAGGCAATGCAGCTTAAGCCGTATGCGATAGATGTGTCGAGCGGTGTAGAGCTGGACGGAAATAAAAACTATGAGCTGATGAGAGATTTTATAAGGAGGTGCAGAAAATGAGTGAAACGAAATTTGGAATTTACGGCGGACAGTACATCCCTGAGGTACTGATGAATGCCGTGCTGGAGGTAGAGGAGGCTTATGAGCGGTATAAGAATGATAAAGAATTTAAGGAAGAATTGCATCATTTATTAACGGAATATGCCAATCGTCCCTCAAGATTGTATTATGCGGAAAAGCTATCTAAGGAATTGGGCGGAGCTAAAATATATTTAAAGCGTGAGGATTTGAATCATACCGGCTCTCATAAAATCAATAATGTGCTGGGTCAGGCTTTGCTGGCAAAGCGAATGGGGAAAAAACGGGTAATTGCCGAAACCGGTGCCGGACAGCATGGCGTTGCCTGTGCTACGGCGGCAGCTCTTTTGGGGCTTGAGTGCGAGATTTTTATGGGTAGTGAGGATACGAAGCGGCAGGCGTTAAATGTATTTCGTATGGAGCTTTTGGGAGCTAAGGTCCATGCGGTGGAAAGCGGGACGAAGGTTTTAAAGGACGCGGTAAATGAAACGATGAAGGAATGGGCTTCACGGATGGACGATACGCTTTATGTTTTAGGCTCTGTTATGGGACCTCACCCCTTCCCGACGATGGTACGGGATTTTCAGTCGGTAATCGGTAGGGAAATCAAGGAGCAAATCCATAGACTGGAGGGCAGAAATCCGGATATGATTATTGCCTGCGTTGGCGGCGGCAGCAATGCGATGGGAGCATTTTACCCGTTTATAGACGATGAGAATGTCGAGCTTGTCGGCTGTGAGGCAGCCGGAAAAGGGATAGATACCAAGCTTCATGCGGCGACCATTTCCAAGGGAAGATTAGGTGTATTTCATGGAATGAAGTCTTTATTCTGTCAGGACGAATACGGACAGATAGACCGGGTTTATTCTATTTCTGCCGGGCTGGATTATCCGGGAATCGGACCGGAGCATGCTTATTTATATGAGAAAAAGCGGGCAAGCTATGTTCCCATTACGGACGAAGAGGCAGTAAACGCATTTGTTTTTCTATCCAAATGTGAGGGAATAATTCCGGCGATTGAATCCGCTCATGCGGTAGCCTATGCCTTAAAGGCGGCACCAAAAATGGATAAGGATAAAATTATTGTCGTCAATTTATCCGGACGGGGCGATAAGGATTGTGCCTCTATCGCAAAATATTTAGGGAGGGAATTAAATGAATGCATTTAAGGATATATTTAAACAAAAGGCTTTTATCGGCTTTCTTACGGCTGGCGACCCGACGCTGGACTGTACAGAGCAGTTTATTGACCGAATGATTGAAGCCGGGGTGAATTTAATAGAAATCGGAATCCCCTTTTCCGACCCGATTGCGGAGGGAAGAACGATATCTCTTGCGGATATCCGGGCTTTGAATGGCGGAGTGACGACGGATAAAATTTTTGATATGCTTTCTCGGGTAAGACAAAAGCACCCTGATTTTCCTCTTGTATTTATGACTTATCTGAATCCTGTCTTTTCTTATGGCTATGAACGCTTTTTTCAACGGGCAAAACAGCTGAATATGCTGGGAATTATTATTCCGGATTTGCCATTTGAGGAGCGAAACGAGGTAAAAAGCATAGCTCAAAAATATCAGCAGAGCGTGATTAGCTTGATTGCTCCGACCTCGGAAAAAAGAATTGCAAGCATTGCCAAAGAGGCAGAGGGCTTCATTTATCTGGTATCCTCCCTTGGGGTGACAGGAATCCGCCGTACGATAACCACGGATTTAAACCGGCTGGTGCAGGAAATAAAGAAATATACTGAGCTTCCGGTAGCCGTCGGCTTCGGCATTTCCAATCCGGAAACGGTTAAAAGCATAGCACCGCTTTGTGACGGTATTATTGTCGGTTCGGCAATCGTATCCTTGGTTGAAAAGTATTTAGAAAATGCCGGGGATTATATTTATTCCTTTTGTCGGGATATGGTTTTTGCAAATAAAAATGCTTAAAAGAATATAAATCAGCCCCTAAAGTGATATAATAAAAGTGAGGTTGATTTATGAAAAAATATATTCCTATCTTAGGCGTTGTTTTAGCAGTAGGCTGGATGATGATAATTTTTTATTTTTCGTCTAAAACCGGAGCTGAAATTGATAATACGCAGTCTTTTTTCGTCAAAAGGATTGTTCTGTGGTTTGAAGGCTCTGAGTTCAACGACTATCCTATCAGCCGTCAGCAGGCAATTATTAGCAGATACTCTTACTTCTTAAGCAAGACGGCTCATTATTTTGAATATGGGATTTTATGTTATTTTTGTTTTTTATTATTCTTTCATTTGAAAAAATATCATTTACGTTATATAATGAGTTTGTTAATCTGTATATTGTATGCGATAGGCGATGAGTATCATCAGGTATTTTCTTCGGGGAGAACTCCGAGAGTCCAAGACGTCCTGATTGATTTTTTAGGTGCTTTGACGGCAATTCTCTTAATTGAGCTATTTCTTACAATACGGCAGATAATAAAAACAGGTAAAAATTATGATTGATACACATTCTCATTTATTTGGCACTGAGTTTGAAAATGATTTGGAGGACTGTATTGCCAGATGTAAAGAAAATAATATTCATAAGGTTATCTTGGTCGGTTTTTCTCAAAAAACAAACGAGCAGGCTTTTGAACTTTCTAAAATTTACAAAATTTTTTATCCTACTGCCGGAATTCATCCGTCGGAGGCTGATGAAAATTATGCAGAAGAGCTTCAAAAGCTGGAAGCCTTTGTAAAAGAGCATCGTGTTTATGCGATAGGTGAGTGCGGTCTGGACTATCATTATACAAAGGAAAACAGCGAATATCAGAAAAAGCTGTTTCAGGGACAGCTGGATTTGGCGGTAAAAATGGATTTGCCTGTAATTATCCATATGCGAGAGGCAACGCAGGATACCTATACCCTTTTACGGGAATATCAAGGAAAAATCCGAGGGGTTATGCATTGTTACAGCGGCTCGCTGGAAATGGCACGGGAATTTATAAAGCTTGGCTTTTATATTTCCTTGGGAGGTCCGGTCACCTTTAAAAATGCCAAGGAAAGCAAGCGAATTGCCAAGGAAATCCCTATGAATCGGCTTTTGGTGGAAACGGATTGTCCCTATATGGCTCCGGTACCCTACCGCGGGAAACGAAATGAATCGGCGTATGTAATACACGTGGTGCGGGAAATTGCCGGACTTAGGGGAATCTCCTTTGAGGAAGTTGACAGAATAACAACGGAAAACAGTGAAAAATTATTTAAAATATAGGTGGGTTGAAAATGAAGAAGAAAATTTTAGCATGGATTTTTGTATTTGTCGGGATTTTATCCCTAGCATCCTGTACCGGAGAATCCGGCGTGATTACGAAGGTCAGCGAGGAAGCGGAATATACTAAGATTGAAAACAATATTACCGAGGTATATGAAACGGTGTCTAAGGGATGCGTCGGCATTCTGGTATCCAATGACAGCAGCTCTGCTACGGGCTCCGGGGTAATATATAAATATGATGAAAGCAAATCAATGTATTATGTTGTCACCAATGCTCATGTGGTTGAGGATATGACCTCATGCAAGGTATATATGGGCGGCACGAAATATAACAGTGCGACAATTTTAGGATATGATTCTAAAAATGATATCGGTGTTGTCACCTTTACGCTGGACCTTTTAAATATGGATATGAAGGATAAGCTTTATGTCAATGATTTCTTCAATTATGAGGATAATGACCTGCCGGCAGTCGGTCAGACCGTTTTAGCAATCGGTTGTCCGTTGGGATTGGATAATTATAATGTCTTGACAACGGGTGTGGTATCCTCTGTCAGCAAATCTCAGATTTCTTTGGATGCGGCAATTAATCCGGGCAATTCCGGCGGCGGTTTATTTAATTTGGCTGGCAGATTAATCGGTATTAATACGGAAAAAGAGGTATGGACGATTTCTGTATCTGACAGCGGCTTGGAGGAGAAGATTCCGGTAGAGGGAAGAGGGTATGCAATCTCCTTATCCGTGGTTAAGAATTGTATTAATGCCATCGTTGAGAAGAACGGTGTTGTGGAGCGTCCTTTATTGGGTATAACCGTAGCGACGGTCAATACAGTGATTAATCCGAATTCCGATTATATTGCTTATCTGCCGCAGACAGACGATATAGTTTATTTTATCGTGACAGGCTTTAATAATGAGCCAAGCAATCCGTCTGCCGCATTAAGGGCGGGAATTATGACGCACGATGTGCTATTGGAAATAAACGGCTCAAAGATTACCTCTGCCTCTGATATATCTGATGTCTTGAATAGTATAACCATGGAGGATACGATTACTCTTAAGGTTTACCGGATTACGGGGAATCAGCCGACCACTAAGGAAATTACGGTGTCATTTCAATAAATAAGGAAAAAGCCTTATCACTTTTAAGGCTTTTTTCATACTTTATATTAGGGGTGATATCATGGCAAATAATTGTGGATGCGGCACAACTACGACAAATAACAATGAATGCTGCAAAAGAAATACTTGTGGTGGTGGCTTTGCGTTTATTTTAGTCCTTTTTATACTTATAATTCTTGTAGAAAACACTTAATAAACCAAACTAATTTTTAGCCTTATGATGCACTTTATTTTATAATAAAATAAGAAAGGACCAGTTGGCGGCTAGTCCTTTCTATCTAATCGTTATATTTAGGGTTGATTAAAGGCTGGGATTATACGAATTCTATTTTTATTATCCCAGATTTATTCACATATATTTTTTTGATACATTGGTTTAAAATGTATCTTTTTTCTTCGTTAGTTATATTGTCCCAAGCCTTTATTAGATTTTTTAGGGATTTGATATATTCTGTAATTTTATTTTCATAACTGATTTGGTCTTCTAAGTTGGAAATAGAAGAAGTAAGTCCGCCAAGCTCTGAATTTAACTTATCTATGTCCTTAACGATTTTATTGGCCATCAGCTTGTAGTCTTCATCGGTAATAGTTCCATTCATCAATTTCTCCAGTAGAGTTTCACGCTGTTTCATCTTGGCAGCAATTTGAAGAGTTATAGAATCCTTTTTCTTTAGCAAATCCTTTGATTCAGCTGAGCTATATTTTTTTATAAAATTATTTTTATTTGAAATTTCTTTTATAAAATCTATAAATATTTTATCAAACTTCTCGATATTCATTAGGAATCCACTACATTTTTCTTGGCTGCTGTAGGTCTTAAACTTTGAATTGCATTCATAGTAGAAGTATTTAGTGATTTGACCAGTTTTTTTGGATTTACGCTCTGTCGATTGATTTGTAGATAGACAATATCCACAGTCATTGCAATAAAGCAATCCAGCAAATATAAACATATCCGAAGGATACTTTCTTACAAAATAATTTGATTTGACTTGTGCCTTCTGATTAACTCGGTTCCATTGTTCTTCCGAGATGATAGGTTCTACATTAGCTGCTTTAATTAGTATAGGCTCATTATCGAGCTTCAAACCCGATTGAATCATGCCATAGTAGGAAATACCCGTCCACCCCTTATAAACCGGATTCCTGACGATTCTAGGTATGTCTGACGGGTGCCATTGGGTCTTGGAACGTCCGAAGTAGATATTATTATTTACTAAGTATTGGGCTATCTGATTATAGGAAGAACCTGCTTCATATAGTTCATAAACTTTTATTATATCTTTCCTGTACCGCTCATCGACTATATATCTTTTGTTTATATCGTCATACAAATATCCATAAGGGGGTATTGCTTGCTTAGGCTTTATCCCGGTTGTTCTGATTTTTTGTCTTTTGCCAGACATTAGACGTTCGCATATTTTTTTACGTTCTAGTTCTGCAAAGGCTCCCATTATTGAAAACATTGCCATACCTGTATCGTCTGATGTGTCTACTGACTCGTCAGACATGATGAGTTCGACATCAGCTGAATCAAGCTCTTTTTTAATAGTTAGGAGGTCTAAAAGGTTTCTGGATAAACGGTCGGTCTTATAGACTATAACACAGTCAAATTTATTTTCTTTAGCATCGTTAAGCATTTCTTGAAGTGACTTTCTCTTAGTTATGGAATGACCGGAAATACCTTCATCGCTATAAATCTTATATATCTGATAATTATTTTTATTACAGAATTCAATTAATCTACGCTTCTGAGCCTCTAAAGAGAAGCCTTTTTCGACTTGTTCATCTGTTGATACACGGGTGTATAAAGCTGCTTTCATAGATTCCTCCTTTAAATGGCTACGTTAAATTTTTCCTTTTCGCATATTTGAAACAATGCTCAACCACCTCTTCAGTAATCTCAAGCCTTTGAGCTATTTCCCATTTATCTATGCCCTGCTTAGCCATATCTATGACTCTTGGTACAAGACCCAATCTATTTACCATATCATCATTTGCCTTGAGTTCCCTACGTTTTATGGCAAGTCTTGTATTTTCTACTGTGTAAAAGCTATCCGTTATTATATGAGAATATTCATGTTCTAATAAGCATTTTTTCTCAACATTGGTAAATTTAATATTTTTATTTAAACAAATGTAATGTTTTTTATCAAGTTTTATTGTAAAAGCATAAGAAGTATCTAATGGGAAATAATCTAATTGGATGCTTTCATTATATAGTCTATTTTCGATTTTCTCAACAATGTCCATTATTTTATCACTTCCTAAAAAGATAATACATCGTAAATAGACATTATTTATGGCAAATTCTGTCTCTTATACACATCTCCGAGCCCACGAGACCTCTCTACA
>ERZ1027089.1251-NODE-1251-length-10197-cov-4.855847_pt1 | contig 10197 bp, 7 predicted proteins | sample MGYA00519412_ERZ1027089 | MGnify/ENA primary metagenome ERZ1027089 (study PRJEB26926, sample SAMN06164433) | human gut metagenome | biome: ENVO:00009003; feature: ENVO:2100002; material: ENVO:00002003 | host: Homo sapiens | place: USA | collected 2012 ... | reverse complement strand
CAATTAACCAATGAACTAACTTTTAATAGAATTTGTATATGAATAAGATATTCAATAAATTGTTTTTGGGCTTGGCCGTATGCGGTTTGGCTATGACGGCTTGTTCAGACGGTGTGGAGTGGGAGCCTTCTCCGGTTCCTACCGAGGGTGTACAAGCTTATATTTATGCTGATAACACTGATTTGACTTATTATCCGAATGATGAACAGGTTTTTGTGATCAAAATCGCGGCCGTCAGAAAACAGATGCGGCTGCATCTATTCACTTGACTACAGATGCGGAGAACGTAACAGTACCGACAACGATTGATTTTGCTGCCGGTGAAGCACTCAAAGAAGTAAAGATTGCGTTTGACATAGCTGTGGGTACTACTGCATCTTATACTATTACCATTCCTGAAGAAGATTCCTACGTTTATGGTTCACCTAAGGTGACGGTCAATATAAAGCGTGACTATACTTGGCTCAATATAGGTACAGGCTACTATGCATCTCAATTATTTGGCGAGGGTTGGGATCAACCTGTGCTGAAGGCTAAAGAGGCTAACATCTATAAGCTGGAAGATTGCATTACGAAAGGATATCCCATCATGTTTACGCTAAGCGATGACAATCAAGAACTGATAGGTTGGGATCCTCAACCTACTGGTTATGACAAGACGGATTATGGTATGCTATACTTTGCAGCAGCAGGTATGGAGCGTAAAGGAAACGTGTTGTCTTTCCCGATGCAGGGCTTGGTAGTACTTGACGGTGGTAAATGGGGAGTACTGTATCAGGGATTCACGGAAACGCTGGAGATGCCGGAAGGGTTCTGATTATCCTGGCAATTAGATAATATGTAATTTGAAATGGCATGTAAGATGAAGTTCGACTTCATTTTACATGCCATTTTTCTATTGTGTCTGTTTTTATTTTATTCCCCTTTTTAAGGCGCTTCCGCCAAAATTATTTATATTTGCTGCCCGAACCAACAATACGTATATAATAAGGTATAGAAACTATGAAAGAATTTGTAATCTCCGAAGTGCGGGCAGAAACAGCGGTATTGGTAGGTCTTGTCACGAAGGCTCAGGATGAGCGTAAGACCAATGAATACCTGGACGAGCTTGCATTCTTGGCTGAGACAGCCGGGGCGGAAGTAGTGAAGCGGTTTACCCAGAAGCTGGACCAGGCGCATTCCGTGACCTACGTCGGCAAGGGCAAGCTGGAAGAAATCAGAGAGTACATCCGTAATGAAGAAGAAGCCGAACGCGAAATCGGCATGGTGATTTTTGATGATGAACTCTCCGCCAAGCAGATACGCAATATAGAAGCTGAACTCAAAATCAAGATACTGGACCGTACGTCCCTGATTCTCGATATCTTTGCCATGCGTGCCCAGACTGCCAATGCAAAAACGCAGGTGGAGCTGGCGCAATACAAGTATATGCTTCCTCGTCTGCAACGTTTGTGGACCCACTTGGAACGCCAGGGTGGTGGCTCCGGTGCCGGTGGAGGTAAAGGTTCCGTGGGACTTCGCGGTCCGGGTGAAACGCAGCTGGAAATGGACCGCCGTATCATCTTGAACCGTATGTCATTGTTGAAGGAGCGCTTGGCTGAGATTGACAAGCAGAAGTCTACCCAGCGGAAGAACCGCGGACGCTTGATTCGTGTGGCATTGGTGGGATATACCAATGTAGGAAAATCCACATTGATGACTTTGCTTTCGAAAAGTGAAGTCTTTGCAGAGAATAAGCTGTTTGCCACGTTGGATACTACGGTGCGTAAGGTGATTATTGAGAACCTGCCGTTCCTGCTTTCTGATACAGTGGGCTTTATCCGTAAATTGCCGACGGATTTGGTAGACTCCTTCAAGTCTACCCTGGACGAGGTACGCGAGGCGGACTTGCTGTTGCATATCGTAGACATCTCTCATCCGGATTTCGAAGAGCAGATAGAAGTTGTGAACAAGACGTTGGCAGATATCGGTGCCGCCGGTAAGCCCATGATTCTTGTATTCAATAAGATAGACGCTTATACTTATATAGAGAAAGCGGCTGACGACCTTACCCCCAGAACCAAGGAAAACTTGACACTCGAAGAACTGATGAAGACGTGGATGGCTAAGATGGAGGATAACTGCCTCTTTATTTCTGCCCGCGAAAAAATCAATATGGAGGAACTGAAGAGTGTGGTTTATCAGCGTGTGAAGGAATTGCACGTGCAGAAGTACCCCTATAATGACTTTCTTTATCAGACCTACGAAGAAGAAGTTTAATTTTAGTTATGAGTTATAAGTTATGAGTTATTTGCTGGCAGCGGTTTGAATCGGTAGTGCCGGCAAAGGCAATAACTTATAACTCATAACTCATAACTCGTTATAAGGATGAATTACAGAAGACTGACCGAAGATGAAATTCTCCGGTTGAAGAGCCAGTCATGTCTGGCTGATGATTGGGGGAAAGTAACCGTTGCAGAAGAGTTCTCAACGGAATTTGTGCATCATACCCGTTTTTCGGGTGAGGTGTGTTTGGGAGTGTTCCATTCAGAATTTATGTTGCCGGGAGGAATCAGGAAGCATTCCGGTTTGCGGCATGTGACGCTGCATAATGTAACGGTGGGAGATAACTGTTGCATTGAGAATATCCAGAACTACATTGCCAATTATGAAATAGGGCATGACACCTTCATTGAGAATGTGGATATTATTCTGGTAGACGGTGTGTCGAAGTTCGGTAACGGGGTAGAAGTGTCTGTCCTGAATGAGACGGGAGGCCGTGAGGTGCTGATTAATGATAAACTCTCCGCACACCAAGCCTATATTCTGGCGCTTTACCGCCATCGCCCGGAGCTGATTGCACGGATGAAGGAAATCACGGATTTTTATTCCAACAAACATGCTTCTGCTGTAGGAAGCATCGGGAACCATGTAATGATATTGAACACCGGTTCCATAAAGAATGTGCGCATCGGTGATTATTGCCGCATCTGTGGTACATGCCGTCTGTATAACGGAAGCATCAACAGCAACGAGGTGGCGCCGGTACACATCGGGCATGGGGTGATTTGTGATGATTTCATCATCTCTACCGGGTCTCATGTAGATGACGGAGCTATGCTGAGCCGCTGCTTCGTGGGGCAGGCATGCAAGTTGGGACACAACTACTCTGCCTCGGATTCTTTGTTTTTCAGCAACTGCCAGGGAGAGAACGGGGAGGCGTGCGCTATTTTTGCCGGACCTTATACGGTGACACACCATAAATCCACGTTGCTGATTGCCGGTATGTTTTCCTTTATGAATGCCGGTTCGGGGTCCAATCAGAGCAACCATATGTATAAGTTAGGGCCTATCCATCAAGGCACTTTGGAGCGTGGTGCCAAGACGACTTCCGATTCGTACATCTTGTGGCCTGCAAGGGTGGGAGCGTTTTCCTTGGTAATGGGGCGCCATGTCAACCATTCTGATACTTCGAACCTGCCGTTCTCTTACTTGATAGAGCAGAATAATACCACCTACCTTGTACCCGGTGTCAACCTGCGTAGTGTGGGTACCATCCGTGATGCCCAGAAGTGGCCGAAACGTGACGGGCGTACCGACCCGAACAAACTGGATTACATCAACTATAATCTTCTCAGCCCCTACACGGTGCAGAAAATGTTCAAGGGACGGGAGACGTTGCAGAATCTGCGTCATGCCAGTGGCGAGCTTTCGGATATCTATTCTTTCCATAGTGCGAAGATACGTAACTCGGCTTTGGTGAAAGGTATCCGCTTCTATGAAATAGCCATTCATAAGTTTCTCGGAAACTCTGTCATCAAGCGCTTGGAAGGCATTGACTTCCGGAGCAATGAAGAAATACGTGCCCGTTTGAAGCCCGATACTGCCATTGGCAGCGGCGAATGGGTGGATATTTCCGGATTGATAGCCCCAAAGAGTGAGATAGATGCGCTGATAGACGGTATTGAGTCCGGCAAAGTCAATCGCTTGAAGTCTATCAATGCCGAGTTTGAGAAGATGCACAGCAACTACTATACCTACGAATGGACCTGGGCGTATGAGAAGTTGGAAGAGTTCTATGGTATCAAGCCGGAAGGTATGACGGCAGAAGACGTCATACATATTGTCGAAAAATGGAAAGAAGCAGTAGTTGGCCTCGACCGCATGGTGTATGAGGATGCTAAGAAAGAATTTTCACTGGCTTCCATGACGGGCTTTGGAGCTGACGGCTCACGCTTGGAAAAGGAACTCGATTTTGAGCAGGTACGCGGCGACTTTGAAAGCAATCCGTTTGTAATGGCTGTGCTGAAACACATTGAGGTGAAGACGGCGCTGGGCGATGAACTGATAGGGCGGATGCAGCGGGTGTCAGAAAATTAATTATGATTTGTTGCGTTTTTACTCTAATTAAAGAATTATTTCAATAATAGTTTTTACCTTTGCTCGGTAAAGGCGGTTTTGTGCTGCCTTTGCTACCCGAATCACTTTTAAACATTAAATATACGAGTAATTATGGCAACAACACCTCCGTTCAAGTATCAGCCCATGTTCGAGAAGGGGAAAGATACTACTGAGTATTATCTGCTTACAAAAGATTACGTGTCAGTAAGCGAGTTTGAAGGAAAACCTATCCTGAAGATTGAAAAAGACGGTTTGACGGCAATGGCCAATGCGGCTTTCCGTGATGTATCGTTCATGTTGCGTCGTTCGCACAACGAGCAGGTTGCTAAGATTCTGAGTGACCCCGAAGCAAGCGATAACGATAAATACGTGGCACTCACCTTCCTGCGCAATGCAGAGGTAGCATCCAAGGGGGTACTTCCTTTCTGCCAGGATACGGGTACGGCAATCATCCACGGCGAAAAGGGACAACAAGTATGGACCGGCTACTGTGATGAAGAAGCTCTCTCACTGGGTGTTTACAAGACTTATACCGAAGAGAACCTGCGCTATTCGCAGAATGCTCCCCTCACCATGTACGATGAGGTGAATACGAAGTGCAACCTTCCCGCACAGATTGACATCGAAGCTACGGAAGGTATGGAGTACGAGTTCCTCTGCGTAACCAAGGGTGGTGGCTCTGCCAACAAGACTTATCTCTACCAGGAGACAAAGGCTATCCTCAACCCCGAAACATTGGTTCCCTTCCTTATCTCAAAAATCAAGACTTTGGGTACGGCAGCTTGTCCTCCCTATCACATCGCATTCGTTATCGGCGGTACCTCTGCCGAAAAGAACTTGCTGACTGTGAAACTGGCTTCCACCCACTTCTACGATAACCTACCCACTACCGGCAATGAGTTCGGCCGCGCTTTCCGCGATGTGGAACTGGAGAAGCTGGTACTGGAAGAAGCTCATAAGATTGGCCTCGGTGCCCAGTTCGGCGGCAAGTATCTGGCTCACGACATCCGCATCATCCGCCTGCCGCGTCACGGCGCTTCCTGCCCCGTGGGTCTGGGCGTTTCCTGCTCTGCCGACCGCAACATCAAGTGTAAAATCAATAAAGAAGGTATCTGGATTGAAAAGCTCGACAGCAATCCGGGTGAACTGATTCCCGAAGAACTCCGTAAAGCCGGTGAAGGCGACGTGGTGAAGATTGACTTGAACCAGCCGATGGCCGATATTCTGAAGGAACTGACCAAGTATCCGGTTTCCACCCGTTTGTCTCTGAATGGAACCATTATCGTAGGCCGTGACATCGCACACGCCAAGCTGAAAGAACGTCTGGACCGTGGCGAAGACCTGCCGCAGTACATCAAAGACCATCCCATCTACTACGCCGGTCCTGCCAAGACTCCTCAAGGCATGGCTTGCGGCTCCATGGGCCCGACTACTGCCGGACGTATGGACCCGTATGTAGACCTCTTCCAAAGCCACGGCGGCAGCATGATTATGCTTGCCAAAGGTAACCGCAGCCAGCAAGTGACAGATGCCTGCCAAAAGTATGGCGGTTTCTACTTGGGCTCTATCGGTGGTCCTGCCGCTATCTTGGCACAGAACAACATCAAGAGCATTGAGTGCGTGGAATATCCCGAACTCGGTATGGAAGCTATCTGGAAGATTGAGGTGGAGAACTTCCCTGCATTCATCTTGGTGGACGATAAGGGCAACGACTTCTTCAAGCAACTGAAGCCCTGGAATTGCAGCAAGTAAAACAGAAGCCTTTTAGAAAGGCATAATATAAGGAAAGCCGTAACGGAGAAAATCTTGTTACGGCTTTTTTGTTTTGTAGAGGAAAACAAAGTGTTTCGCGGCATAGAACACTCTGTTTCATCAAGCAAAACAAACTGTTCCTTTATGTTGAAACAAATTGTTTCAATAGGAAGAAACAAACTGTTCTTTCATGTTGGAACAAAGTGTTCTTCCCTATTGGAACACTCTGTTCTGCCTTGATAAAACAGATTGTTCTCTATAGGAGAATAAAACTGAAACTCGTTTGTTGTCGTATTTTTGTTACATTCTCCTTTTCATTTCTCGGTTAACTTCTTTATCTTTAGCCCTCCAAACAACCAATTTAATAAAACATGGAACCAACTCTTACACGACAAACTCCGGCACAACACATCGTATGGCTGGATGTGGTACGCCTTGTTGCAATGTTTACAGTAGTTTGCTGCCATTGCACAGACCCTTTTAACTTCTATCCGGGCACATCGCCCGACATTGTTGACATCAAGTTCTGGGGAGCTGTCTACGGTGCGGCGCTCCGTCCTTGTGTACCGCTTTTTGTAATGATTACCGGTGCATTGCTGTTGCCGGTACGGGGTGACGCCTCGGCATTCTACAAGAAACGTATCCCCCGCGTATTCTTTCCTTTCCTCATCTGGTCTGTGATTTACAATCTGTTCCCCTGGATAACGGGACTGCTGGGAGTGGAGCCGAAAGTGATTCTGGATTTCTTCCCTTATTCGGGTGAGGAAGTGATGCGCCAGTCTCTGGCAGTGAGCCTGGGATATATTGCAGAAATGCCTTTTAATTTCTCTCTATTGGATGTGCACATGTGGTATATCTATCTGCTGATAGGGCTTTATCTCTATCTTCCGATATTCTCGGCATGGGTGGAGAAGGCCTCGGAACGTGCCAAACTATGGTTTCTTGCAGCATGGGGAGTGACACTGCTGCTGCCTTATTATACCGAGTTTGCCGCTCCGTACCTTTGGGGGACTTGCTCGTGGAACTCGTTCGGTATGCTGTATTACTTTGCCGGTTTTAACGGCTACCTATTGTTGGGCCATTATCTGAGGAACCATAACTGGACGGGCCGGCAACTCTGTGGCATCGGCATTCCCATGTTTGCCATTGGCTATGCCGTAACATTCCTTGGTTTCCGTCGTATGACCTCCTTGCCGGATTTTACGGATGAGATGCTCGAACTCTTCTTCACCTACTGTTCGCTGAATGTAGTAATGATGACCATCCCTGTGTTTATGCTTTGCAAGCGGGCCAATTTCCGTTCGGAGCGCATCAAGAAAGCATTGGCAAACTTGACGCTCTGTGGTTTCGGAGTCTATATGATACACTATTTCTTTACCGGACCGAGCGTAGTCCTGATGCGTGCTATCCATGTTCCTGTCTATCTTCAGATACCTTGTGCCGCAGTCGTCGCTTTCTGTACTTCCTGGTTTCTGGTGGCAATGGCATACCGTTGTTTCGGGAAGCGGACCAAGTGGGTGCTGGGGTAGTTTGAATGAAAGATTGTTTATCTTTAAAGGAGGAGATTTAGGGCTTATTATCTCCTCCAGATTCTCCACATATAGTAAGCGCAGTGCGTGAATGCGAAAACAAACGAGATAATCAGCAGCACTTTGCTTTCTCCCCATCCCACAGTCTGTTGGTGCCACAGTCCGGTGATGACACAAAGAACGGCAAGGATAAGTCCAATCATGTTCAAGGTCACCTGCCCGTGGCGGGTGTCGCCTCCATGCTCCAGCTTACTGTGCTTCATGCCGTAGCCCACGTAGATGTCCAGACCGATGAGCATCCACAGTACCAGGCGTATCCATGTATCGGCAGGAAGGAACAGCATCATGCAAAGGCAAGTAAGAATACCCAGTATGGGGATAAGTGGAACAAGTGGGGTTTTAAAGGAACGGGGCACGTCAGGCATGGTTCTGCGTACTACCAGTACAGCGGCACAGACCAGCGTGAAGGCCATCAGCGTGCCGATGCTTGTCATCTCTCCGGCCAGCCGTGCGGGTACAAAAGCTGCCAGCAGGCCCACAAGTACCATGAAGAGCAGGTTGCTGCGTGCCGGAGTACGGAACTTTTCGTTGATATGCGAGAAGAAAGGAGGCAGCAGCCCGTCGTGGCTCATGCTTAGGAATACGCGGCTCTGTCCCAGCAGTGTCACCATGATGACGGAGCAATATCCGAACAGAATGGACAGTACGATGGCACGGTTCAGCCAGGGATAGTCCGGCTGGATGATACCTGCCGCATCAGCCTGCCCCATGTGCTCTATGGCTATGGCAACGGGAGCAATACCTTGCTGTCCGCTGAAGGCGGTGTAGTGTGCCACTCCCGTCATGACGTGGGCAAAAACCATATAGAGCACGGTGCATACCAGCAGGGAGACCAGAATGCCGATAGGCATGTTCCGCTTCGGGTTCTTCGTCTCTTGGGCGGCTGTGCTCACGGCGTCGAATCCGAGGAAGGCGAAGAATACGATGGCCGCCCCTCGCAGGATGCCGGAGAATCCATATTCGCCCAGTACGCCCGTATTGGCAGGGATGTAAGGTGTATAGTTGTCGGTATTGATGTATTTCCAGCCGAGTATGACAAAAATCAGTATGACGGAAACCTTCAGGAATACAATGAAGCCGTTGAAGATGGAGCTGCCTTCCGTACCCCGTATCAGGAAGAGGCTCATCAGCACGACGATAAGGAAGGCGGGGATATTTACGACTCCACCATCCCAGGGACAGGCGGTGAGGGCTTGCGGTAGATGTATGTCCAGTCCCTCGAGAAAGACGACCAGATAGCGGCTCCAACTGATGCTTACCGTGGTTGCGGCTACGGTGTATTCCAATACCAGGTCCCACCCGATAATCCAGGCGATGAGTTCGCCCATCGTGGCATACGAGTAGGTGTATGCGCTGCCGGCTACGGGTATCATGGATGCAAATTCCGCATAACATAGTCCGGCGAAGCAGCATCCCAGTGCGGCAATGGCAAAGGACAGTGTGATGGCCGGTCCCGTATAGCCTGCCGCCACCGTTCCGGTGATGGAGAATAGACCCGCTCCGATGATGACTCCCACGCCCAGGGCAACAAGGCTCCACGGACCAAGTACACGTTTCAATGTTTTCTTTCCGGAGGCATTAGCCTCCGCTTGCAGTGCCTCGAATGGCTTTCTGATGAATAATCCCATTGTGCTTCAATTCTGATAAACCGGGCGCAAAGGTACGGATTATATTGCTTATTCCATATAGCGCGCTACTTTTCCACTGATTTGCAGTAGGGAGATTTCACATAATTTGGTATCATATTCCGCGGAGAGAATACGTTCTTCTGCATCCAGCAGACTCTTTTGGGCTTCGCGCATCTCGATTCCCGAGAGGTTGCCCAGCATATATCGTTCCATGGCAATCTCGTGGTTCTCCTTGGCAGCCACAAGGTTCTGGCGTTCCAGGTTCAGCATTTGCAGGTTATTTTGGTAGGCCTGCCATAGGTTGCTGAGGTCGGCGCGCAGGGCTTGCTCCAGTTGCTCCCGTTCCAGCTTGATCCGGCTGAAGATGCGCTGGAAGTCCGACTCCGGCAACAGCCCGCTGAGCCGGTCGGTGTACATCCGATCCAGCTTGGCGGTGAGGCTGTCGATCCTGGACTGGAGGTCCTGGAGTTCCATCTTCAGGCCGCTCCCCTTTCCGGCGTTCTCCACGGCCTCCCGGGCCATGGGCAGCAGCTCGTCGGGATTGAGGCAGGCCTGACAGACCTCCCGCACCTTGGCGACCACTGCATCGGTCACCGTTTTCTCCTTGATGGAATGGCAGGTGCAGACGCCTGCTTTGGTAAAGCGCTGATAGGTGCGGCAGACGAAGTACAGCACATCCTCTCCCCTGGCGTTTTTTCGATTGAGCACCGCCAGAGGGTATCCGCACTCGTGGCAGAAGATCAGCCCTTTCAGCAGAAAGTCATAGGTCCGGCTCCGGGTGTGCTTGCGGCTATTGACCAGCATCCGCTCTTTGCGGCTGTCTCTTATACACATCTCCGAGCCCACGA
>ERZ1027089.1245-NODE-1245-length-10216-cov-6.406751_pt1 | contig 10216 bp, 9 predicted proteins | sample MGYA00519412_ERZ1027089 | MGnify/ENA primary metagenome ERZ1027089 (study PRJEB26926, sample SAMN06164433) | human gut metagenome | biome: ENVO:00009003; feature: ENVO:2100002; material: ENVO:00002003 | host: Homo sapiens | place: USA | collected 2012 ... | reverse complement strand
GGGCAAGGGCGTCGCCATCCACATATTCATCGCTTTCTATGAGATTGACAAGGTGGCTTTCCTCATCGTCCAAGCTGATGTTCAGACGTTTGCGCTCCTTTGACAGGAAAGTGATGGATTCATTGAGTGCTATCTTGTAAAGCCAGGTCGATAGCTTCGCGTCACCCCTGAACCCTTCGACCGACTGCCATGCCTTCAGGAAGGTGTTCTGGAGGATGTCATTGGCATCGTCATGGCTCTCCACCATACGGCGGATTTGCCAGTAAAGCGGCTCGGAATACTGCCGCATAACATCATTGAACGCCTGCCGGCATGTCTCTGGTTGCCGGAGCCGTTCGATGAGTGTTGAATCTTCGCGGGGTAGTTCTTTTGCCATCAAAGTCGATTTTTGAGCTTCAAATTTAACAATTAAATTCCGGTTTGACAAAACCGCCCCCATTTTTTACGATTTATTTACGATTTCCCTCTTTTTATATGACCGAGGTCTTGGGACATTGCTATGACATCTCCAGGGGGGCATTCATCGATACCGCTTGTCTATGATAGAAATTTTTTTAGCCATCATATCAATCTTGTCATGATAGATTTCCTGCAAATCACTCGGGAGGAAAGAGACATCTATCAGTTTATGCCATTTTGGAAGAGCTTTGGAGAAGCGGGTAAAAAGATTTGCGATAGCTTTTTCATCCATACCACTGTCGCGCATCGCCTTCTCAAAATCTTCTCGTTTTATTCGTCTTTTCTTTCCATTAAGAGTGAGTGCCAGTTCCTCGTCATCCTCAGGCATAGCTAAAGCGGTTGACAGGAGGTCATAAGCGGGTGTCAACGTATAATTGAGTACCGGTCGGAAGAGTGAGAAGTTCTTCAGGTGCATATCGGCGTTCCCTGTGAGCCATGAGAACACCACCACCTCCCAGTAGTTGACGATGTCCAGCAAAGGCGCAGTGGAATATTGACCAATCAGTTTAGCGATCCGCTCGTATGAACCTTTGTATTTGTCCTCAGTGAGTCGTTCCGATAGCTGGCACATGTCTTCCATCGCAATTTTCTCTCCTTTTTTAGTGCGGTCAACACGGCGTGTGATGTAGCATAGTTCACCATCGGCAAACCGAATCAGGGAATGTGGCACGGTCTTTATCCCGACTGCCTCCGCCATATGCATAGTCAAATCCTCATTTTCAGGCAGATGAGCAAATCGGTCGGTCTGCGGTTTCAGTATAAACCGCCCCCACAATCCTACGATGGTAAATCGTTGAGGTTCGCCGGCATGACCGCGTGAGATATCGAGCGACAGTTTTGCCTGCACACCTGTGACCGTTGTACTTGCCGAGACCACCTCCCGTGCCAGTTCCTTTATATTGGCACGGGTGTATGGCAACATAGGTACCGTTGTCGATTCAAAAATCTTGCGGGCACATTGCTTATGGTAATCGATGTCCCCTTCTGCCAATGGCTTATAACAAAACAAACATTTATCCATCGACTTCCTCCTCTCTATCAACGGGAATGACACTGACATTGCCGATGCAGTCCTTACAACATGCAACCAGCAAAGAAAATCTATCGCGAGCGGATATTTTCCAGCTCTGTTCAGCGATGTCAAGGAGCCATCCTTCCGGAATAAGACCATCAAAGAAAGGGAACAGCACCTTTTCGCGATATGGCTTTTCTGTCAACGGTAATGTCAGACTCACAGCGACGGCCACATCCGATTGGAGATAACCGGAATCATAGCGAAATTCATATCCCATGTCATCTTCTGTCAAAATTCCGGCGAACACATCATCCACCAATACCTTAGCCCGTTTCATACCTTAGTGATTTTTGTGGGGGTCATTTCGGCTCCGAAAAGCGCAAGCACCTGATTTACTTTATCAAGGCGCAGGGTTGGTTTGCCTTGTTCAAGCTCGCGCACAAAGCGCAGCCCCACGCCGGACTTCTGGGACAAATCAACCTGCGTAAGCCCGAATTGTCGGCGCATTTCCTTCACATATTTTGCTAACTGAGTCATATGATATACCCTTTTGGGTGCAAATATAATGAATTTCATCCATATTGCACCATAAAGGGTATAAAAACTTTTGAAACAATGATGATTATACCCTATCACACACTATGAAGAAGAGATAATAACGACCGTATAATCTCTGGTTCGAGAGCTGGAATCTTCGCGATTCCTATTCTCCAATAAATATATGAATGGCTGGTAACGCTCGCATCCGTCAGATTTCATAATGTCGCGGAAATGTCGTAACTTTGCGCCCGAATATCGCGGCCTACACCTTATCCGGGCCCTTTACAGAGTAAGATGCGAGATGTAGCAACAGCCATAACGACGTTGATTTCAGCCTTCCTGCCGGCGGCTGCTGTCGCCGCAACCGCTACTCTCGCGACAGATTCGGTCACTGACCGGCTACAGGGGGTGGTACTTGGGGAGGTGTCTGTCACCGCAATCAAGGGGGGTGACACACCAAACGCCGACGAGGCGGTAACATATATCGGCAGCAACGCCGTGAAGACCTATGACCTCGTCAATCTCAGGGAAGCGTCGGCACTCGCCCCGAATTTCTACATTCCGGCCTACGGTTCGCGTATGACATCCTCTATATATGTCAGGGGGCTCGGTACCCGCATCGACCAACCCGTCGTGGGGCTTAACATCGACAACATACCTATAATAAACAAGGACAACTTCGACTTCGACCTGGCCGACATCGACCGTGTAGAGATTCTGCGCGGCCCCCAGAACATACTCTACGGCAGGAACACGATGGGGGGACTGGTCAACATCTACACCCTCTCCCCGCTGAGTTTCGAGGGGGTAAGAGCCAGGCTCTCTTACGGCAACCACAACACCTGGCGCGCGTCGGCGGGTGTCTACGGCAAACTTTCCGGGAAACTCGGCATGTCGCTGACCGGAGAGGTTTCAGGCACAGACGGTTTTTTCCGCAACGAGCACAACAACAGCAAGGTAGGCCGGGAACGTCTCGCTGCCCTGCGCTGGAAGACATCCTTCCGCCCTACCGGGAAGGTGGTGGTAGAGAACACGGCGATGCTGACCCGTGGCAGGCAGAACGGCTACCCTTACCTCACTGTGGCCACAGACCGCATCGCCTACAATGACACCTGCTATTACAGCCGCCTCTCTTTTGTCGACGGCCTGACAGTCAAGCATTCTTTCAAAGGTATCACCTTCTCCTCCATAATGAGCGTCCAGTATCTCGACGACGACATGACGCTTGACCAGGATTTCACCGAAGCCGACTATTTCACCCTGCGCCAAAAGCGCAAGGAATGGGCGTTCACCGGTGACTTCGTGGCGCGTGGCCCTCAGACAGGGAACTACTCCTGGCTCACGGGGGTGTTCGGTTTCTACCGCCGTTCAAAGATGGAGGCCCCGGTGACATTCAAACAGACAGGAATAGACCGTCTCATCATCGCCAACCGCAACAATGCCAACCCCTATTACCCGATAGGCTGGGATGAACCATCCTTCACTCTCGGCAGCGACTTCACGATGCCCTCTGGTGGCATGTCAGCCTACCACGAGAGTTCGCTGAAACTCGGCGACTTCACCATCACCGCCGGGCTGCGTTTCGACTGGGAACGGACATCGCTCGATTTCCGCAGTTTCTGCAACACATCATACACGGTGTATGACAACACCGACCCGACCCTCTCCCCTCTTCCTGTCTTCCACAAATCCCCTGTCAACATCGATGAGAGTGACAACCTCTCGCACGATTACACCCAGCTGTTACCGAAAATCTCCGTGTCTTACCGGATTCCCGGCAACCACGGCAACATATACGCCTCTGTGACCAAGGGCTACAAGGCCGGCGGCTACAACACCCAGATGTTCTCCGATTTCCTTCAGCAACGCCTTATGTCGGAAATGGGACTGACTCAGCAATATGATGTCGACCAGACGGTCTCATACCGTCCAGAGACCGACTGGAACTATGAGGTCGGCGCCCACCTGAGCCTGCTTGACCAATCCCTGGCAATCGATTTCTCGGCATTCTGGATTGACATCGACAACCAGCAGGTGACGATGTTTCCTGAGGGGAGCATCACAGGGCGCATCATGGCCAACGCCGGGAAAGCCCGCTCAAGAGGTGTGGAGCTGTCGGCATCCTACCAGTCACCGGCGGGATGGTTCGCCCGTGGCGCGTATGGATTCACGGATGCCCGTTTCATCGATTTCAACAACGGCAGGGCCGACTACTCGGGTAAAAGGGTACCTTACGCTCCCTCCAACACCCTGTTTCTCGGGGCGGGTTACACACGCAGCCTGAGCGGATTCATCGACGGGATTTCGGCGGAGGTCAACACCCGTGGCACCGGAAGCATCTGGTGGGATGAGGCAAACACCGTAAAACAACCATTTTATATGCTCCTCAACGCCTCCGTGGCGGCCACCCACAAGGGATTCCGCCTGGAGCTTTGGGCAGACAATATCACTGCCACGCAATATGCGACGTTTTATTTCGTTTCAATAGGGAACGCGTTCCTCCAGCGTGGCAACGGCTTCTCAGCCGGAGCGACCCTTAGCTGGGAGCTGGATTTCTAAATAGTTTTAACTCAAGACTCGACAAACAAAACAACAAACACTGAAATATGAGATTCTTCAAATTCCTCCCCCTCCTGTTCCTGTCGGCTTTCATACTCACCTCTTGTGGAGATGACGGTCCCCAGGAAAACTCCCAGACACTGATTATCCAGTCTTCGCTCAACTATGTCTCGGTCATAGACCGCACAGACAACACCCAATCGGTTCTTCCAGGCGCGGATTACGGCCTGGTGGTCAATCTCGACCGTTCGACCCTCCAGATGAGCGTCAATAACTTCCAGTTCGCCGCAAGCGAACGCGCTATCTCGTTCACTCTTCCCGAAATCCGGATGGACTACACCCAGACCGGATGGGAAATCAACTCAAACGACCCTATCAGCGTCGATACCGGCAACGGAAGCGCAGTCATATCCAACCTGCGCCTCAAATTCGTGCTCCGCAGTGACGGTTCGCAGAATCTTGTCACAATCAACTTTGTGCTCGACAACCGTTATGAGGTGACAACCATCTTCACCCACAACCAGTTTATCGGCGAGACCAAGTCGACCGACATCACCGACCCCGAGAACAATCCTTTCTCCACCAACCAGTCACGCTATCTGGTCATTCTTGATGGAAAGACAAAGAAAGCGGAAGTGCAGATTGCCTATCCGAAGTTCCTCGAAGGCATGCCTTCAAATCTGGGTGTCATGAGATTCAAGGATATACCCGTGACCTTCACAAAGGATGGATTCACTTTTGCCACCGGAAGCCTTATCCCTGAAATATCCAACGTTCCCTATCCTGCCTTCGCCATCACCAACCTCAGCGGCACTGTCGTGGCAGGCAAGACCTTGTCGCTCACTTTCGAGTGTGAGAAATACAACCGAAAGGTAACCGTAGCCGGGACTGCCTATTGACATTCCCCGGTCAGCATAACTCTTTTTTCGTCACCGTCGCGGTTCTTTCCTGCAGGAAGGGACCGTGACGCGACGGTTTTGAAGACAACATCTCTTTTCCACAAACTCCTCCAAAAATCCCCACAATGAACGACTATTTCATCAAACGGAAAATATGCATAGTGACATCGACCAGGGCCGACTGGGGTCTGCTCAGCGGTGTCGCTCGCGGACTGCAGGCTTTTGACACGGTCAAACTGCAGATTATCGCCACAAACATGCACCTTGATCCACGATACGGAATGACCGTTGATGAAATCATCGAAGACGGGTTCGCCGTGGATGAATGCGTGGAGATGAACGCCAAGAGCGATTCACCCGTGGAGACCGCCGCCGCCACCGGGAAATGCCTTGTGGGGATGGCCCGCGCCATCGAACGCCTCAAACCCGATATTCTGGTCATCCTCGGTGACAGGTATGAGATGCTCGCTGTAGCCACTGCGGCCACTATCATGCGTGTCCCGATCGCCCATATCGCCGGAGGTGAAATCTCAGAAGGGGCTTTTGACGACAATATCCGCCATGCCCTGACGAAACTATCCACCCTGCATTTCACCGCGACCGACGCTTACCGCAACCGGGTGATTTCGATGGGTGAAAACCCTGAACATGTATTCAACACCGGCGCGCTGGGTGTATACAACATCATACATGAACCTGTCATCCCCAAACCGGAGCTTGAGAGGTTCATCGGCATCGACATAAACTCCTCGACCCTCCTGGTGACCTTCCATCCGGCCACTATGGATCCGGTCCCGGTCAAAGAACGTTTCGAGGCCCTGCTCCATGCCCTTGACGGATTCATCAGCTCCCATATCATCTTCACCTATCCCAACAACGACCCGGAAGGAGAGGTGATAATCTCGATGATAAAGGAATACGCCGCCCGTTATCCGGGACGTGTGGCCGTTGTGCCGTCGCTCGGACGGCGCCGTTACCTCTCTGCCCTCCACTTCGTCAGCGCTGTCGTGGGCAACTCGTCGAGCGGCATCGTCGAGGTGCCCACAATGAAAATCCCTACAGTCGATATCGGCATACGCCAGCAAGGACGTATTGCCGCCTCATCGGTGATTCATTGCGACGGAGAGACCGACCAGATACATCAGGCGATTTCTTTCGCCCTCTCTCCCGCCGGGAAACGTCTCGCCCTGGAGACCGACAACCCTTACGCAAAGCGCGACACCGTCACGCGCATCGTTGACACCCTGGCCAATATACGCCTTGAAGAGCTCTCCTCCAAACGTTTCGTTGACCCCTACCCGATACTGAATGTCCCGACATTCACCCAGCCGGAATGACATGACTTCTATGGCAGCAGACAAACCCATATCCCGACTTCCTCTTTTCATCATCCCGGCCCGTGGCGGCAGCAAAGGGGTGCCGATGAAGAATATCGCCGACCTTGGCGGACGTCCGCTTATCGCCTATTCGATTGACGCGGCGCTGGATTGTCTCGCGGAGACCTCCCTCTCTGCGGCAGACGATTCCGAAAAACGGATTATCGTCTCGACCGATTCCCCCGAAATCGCTGCAAAGGCCGGAGAGGAGGGAGTGGAGGTACCGTTTCTCCGTCCGTCCGAACTCTCGACCGATACCGCCGGATCGCGTGAGGTGATACTCCACGCTATGGACTACGCCGACAGCGAGGGGATACCCTATGATTGCGTGGTGCTCTTGCAACCCACCTCCCCGTTCCGCACCGGCCGGCATATCACCGAGGCCCTCGCCCTGTTCAATCCCGAGACCACCGACATGGTGGTCTCGGTTTGCAAGGCCTCGGCAAATCCATATTACAATTGCTTCGAGACCGACCCGGCCAGCGGCTATCTCCATATCTCGAAAGGTGACGGGCTTCTTACCCGCAGGCAGGATGCCCCCGAGGCATGGGAATACAACGGGGCGGTATATGTCATAAACCCCGAATCAATACGCAAGATGCCCCTCGGGGCATTCCCCCGCAGGATTCCATACGAGATGTCGCGCGAGGACTCGCTTGACATCGACACCCCCCTCGACCTGACCATAGCAAGGGCAGTGATGGACGCGCGCATGAAAGAGGCCACATCACAGGGAAACTGATTCTTACCGACAGAAATCATGGACAACCACATAATCGACATACACGCCACCATTCTCCAGGCCCTCGAACAGCTCAACGCGCTGACCGACGGGGTGATGACCCTCATCGTCACCGACCGGGAGGGACATGTCTCAGGCACAGTCACCGACGGCGACATACGCCGCGCCCTGCTCGGGGGAGCGACATTGCAGACTCCCGTGGAGGAGGGCGCCCACAAGGATTTCTCATCAGTCGGTACCGACACTCCGGTAGACCGTATCAAGCAGGCGAGGCTCAAAGGGATACGCCTGCTCCCGGTAATCGACAACGCGGGGAAACTGGTTGACACCCTCGACCTGACAAAGGTGGAGACCATCCTCCCCCTGAGCGCTATTCTGATGGCGGGAGGGAAAGGTGAGCGGTTGCGTCCGCTGACACTCACCACCCCCAAGCCGCTGCTCGAAATCGACGGTATGCCGATTATAGACTATAATGTCCGCAATCTCTCCCGCGCAGGAATCACCGACGTGACGGTCACCACCCGCTATCTCGCCTCGCAGATTATCGACCACTTCTCAAAACCGGTATTCGGCATCGACGTGAAATGTGTGGTCGAGGAAAATCCGCTCGGCACCATCGGGGCGGCCTCGCTCATCAGCCTCAACGAGAGAGGATTGAGTGAGCGACATCACCTTATCGAGGAACTGGCGCGAGCTCCACAGACGGTAGTCGTCACCGGGATTCGCCACTGTCTCGCGGCGGTCATAAGTCCAGCGGTCAGAGGTGTATATCTGGGTATAAATCTTGGCAGACAAAGCGTCAAGCAACGCTTTGGCCGCCGGGTCATCCTCACGGGCGGCAAGTTCGGCGACCTGCCCCAGCACCACCTGCAGCGAGTCAGTGTTGACCTGGGCCTTGGCCAACCCAAGGCGTATCATAGCGTTGACAGCGCCCTTGCCGTCACCGGTTTTCAACGCCGCCTTCAAATCGGCGGCGGCAGTCTTCTCCACCTTGCCGGGGAAAGCGAAATCAGGCTCGGCACCGTGTCCGAAAAATGGATTCAACAACATGACAGAAAATATGAATAACGCCCTGAAGAAGCCGGGCCGGCTCAACTTCATCACTGATCTCATAGCGGATGGGATTTATGATTCATGTGGAATATGTTGAAACGCCGCAGCGTGCCGGAGTTTGCCCCGACCTTGACGGCACCTTGCGGGCAAACGCAGCACGCTGCGTCAGATAAACATCAGGCCGTGGCCTGAATGTTCAATGTTCGCTTTGACTTTTTGAGATTTTCCCTCTTTGCCGGGCTTATTCTTATTTCTCGCCACCCTTGATTTTGGTGCGGAGACGGTGGTGCTGCTTCATCATCTCGCGGTTGAACTGGCGTTCGACAGCTTTCAGACGGAACAGCTGCTTGCGTGAGAGAATATCCTTGAACTTGTCCATATACTCCCGTTCGAGCTGGGCCGAACGGACAGCGGCGTCATAGACAGCCTCGGTGGCTTTCTCATATTCGAGGTCGGAAGCGTTGGGCATCTCCGCCACACGCTTCTCCATCGCGCGGGCCTCGTCGTTTATCTTCGCCTCGTTGTCTTCCATCTCCTCATAGAGGGGATAGAATTTTGTCTGCTGCTCGCGTGTCAGCTCAAGTTCCTTTGTCAGATAGATACGTTTGTACTGGCGCATCTCTGTCATCCATTGCTCACGTTCGCCGGGGCTTTGGGGCGCAGCCGACGCTGTGAAAACGGCTGAGAGCGACAGCCACATCAACGCTACCAGAGTAAATATCCTGATATTCATAAAAAGCTCTTTTTTGGTTACACGACAGTCTTCTTTCGCGAATCAATACAATGTCTCCTCAAGGGAATCGGCGGGAATCATGTCATCTACCGAGATGCTGTCAAGATACATGTCCTCCAGCACCTCGCGTCCGGAAACATCGTCGCGGAGGTATTCATATATAAAAGTATCGTCGGAAAGGGCACTTGACAGGATTTCGTTGTTGTCAATCGAAAGGTCAACATTGCCCGTACCGAGCATGGAGAACATCTTCACCATACACCACACACCGGCAAACATGGCCGCCATATAGACAAACGGCCTCACCCTGTCCCAGAAAGAACGGGGAGCCTCGATTTTCCTCGGTGTCTCGGCCTGCTCGTTGACAGGAAGCATGGCCTCCATCCTCTGCTGGAAATCGGCGAAGTAACCGTCAGGGACGGTCATTCCATCATTTCGGCCTATCTTGTCAAGTATATTTTCCTTGTCAGTTCTCATCGCTGTTGTCTTTGAAGCTGTCGCATTTCGAAATTTTGACTGAATCGGAAATGAAAGGTTTAAACTCTGTTTAATCTTTTTTCGGGGCAGATTAGGGTTTCGGAATCTTCCCGGGCATCAAATTCAGTCATTGTCAGCGAAATATTGCTCGATTTTTTTCACGGCGAGATGATAAGAAGCCTTCAGCGCCCCGACCGATGTCCCGAGAATCTCAGACATCTGTTCATATTTCATCTCGTCATAATATTTCATATTAAACACGAGTCTCTGTTTCTCGGGGAGCGAGGCGACAGCCTTTCGTAGCTTGAGGGCAAGGGCGTCGCCATCCACATATTCATCGCTTTCTATGAGATTGACAAGGTG
>ERZ1027089.1231-NODE-1231-length-10269-cov-4.196985_pt1 | contig 10269 bp, 6 predicted proteins | sample MGYA00519412_ERZ1027089 | MGnify/ENA primary metagenome ERZ1027089 (study PRJEB26926, sample SAMN06164433) | human gut metagenome | biome: ENVO:00009003; feature: ENVO:2100002; material: ENVO:00002003 | host: Homo sapiens | place: USA | collected 2012 ... | reverse complement strand
TATTAAGTCGTCGGCAGCGTCAGATGTGTATAAGAGACAGGTTTCGAGGAAGGGAATCATCCTTTCTTTCCTCTCGCCTCTTCGCCAAAGTTACTGCCTGCCGAGGGCGTTTTGCAAACCATTCTCCGCTTATTCTTCAAAAATCATTCCTGCCGACAAACATACTTATTTATGCTTCGGAACCCTTTATTTTCAGTACCTTTGCACGGTTCTTTATAAGTGAACGCCCCGGGTCGTCCAATCGACTGACTTAGGTCGTTCAATCGAACGACCCGGGTTATTCGTTCGGCCGACCGGAGTCGTTCACTTACAGGAAGACACTTCCGAGGGAAGAAACAAGTATGTTGAACGCACTAAAACCTATTGATATGGCAATACTATATGACTGGTACGAGAATCCGGGCACTAATGAGGAAGCCCCTGAAGAGAGAGGCCTCCATCCCCGCCCGTTGCTCAACGGGAAAGTAACCATGCGGCAGCTCTACAACCGCGTGCATGCCCGCAGCTCGCTCACGGTGGGCGACGTGATGAACGCGATAGACTGCCTGGCGCAAATTTGCGGCGAAGAACTGCGCGACGGCCACGAGGTGCACATCGAAGGGCTGGGCTACTTCGCCCCCACCCTGGAAGCCACACAGAAAGTGACCCGCAGCACCCCGAACAAGCACCTGAAACTCCGGCTGAAAAGCATCAGCTTCCGTCCCGACGTCAATCTGAAAAGTGCGCTGACAGGCATCACGGCCACCCGGAGCAAATATACCCGCCACTCCCAACGCCTCTCGGAAGTGGAGATAGACATGCGCCTGAAAGAGTACTTCACCGAACATGACGTACTGATCCGCTACGATTTCCAGAATCTGTGCGCTATGGCACGTACCACCGCCAACGGACATTTGAAACGGCTACAGGAGGAAGGCAAACTGATAAACGTGGGGCGACGTACGCAACCCATCTACCGCCCCATGCCGGGATATTACGGCATGTCGCGGGATGCAGAGGTGAAGCGGTGAAAAGAAAAAATAGTTTCAGCCGGAGCACCGATGAACAAGGAGCTCCAGCAGGAACTGAAAGAACAGAACCCTCTTATTTCTGTCTCAGATACTCAAACCCAAAGCGGCAGCGCAAACAGTCTTTCTTATCGCAATACTCTTTCTGAAGCTGCAACAAAGCCTGCGAATCAGCAGCAGTAGATACAGGTAGCCCTGCCCCACTCCAGTGGCGGATGATATGATTATCTTCCGCTTTCAGACTTTCAAGAAACCCCGTAGCCCGTTCGCAAAGCAGCTCATCGGCTTTATGCAGACCATAGGCGTACAAGAAAGGAATAACAGTATTGATAATAATCAGGTTCTGAGCATTCTTCCCCACTTGCTTTTCACGGGAGGAAGATACTTTCCGGAAATTGAAATGCTCTTCCCAATACGGAGAGGTAGTGACAGTCAGTAGTTTCCGGACAGCCTCCAGCGTATCCGCTTCCATAATACGTGAGAATAAAGACCGTTCTTTATAATATAGATTTGCCAACTGCGCCAGGCGGACATGGGGAAAATTGCCGGGACGCAAACGGAGAAAACGCCATTGAGTGGCGGTCATCGGAACTGATAGTTCAAACTTATGCTGCAAGTAGCGAAATTCCTTCTGCAACTTCAGATAATACCCGTCCGCATCCGGTAGTTCCTCATCCAGCAATCCGGCTTGTCCAAAAAAGAAGGCTTCTACCTGGAAAAGATCATCCCGGTGCTTATCTATCGCACGAAAAGGCAGACGGCTGGCCCATGCTTCAAAAGCATCTCCATTCAGACCGAAACCAAAGTTACGAGCTAAAGTGATAAAGAACACATCTTCCCAATGATTATTGCATCGCTCCAACCGGGTGGCAATCACACGCGCTTTCTGCTCGAAACGTTCCACCTGCAAAGCGGAAAGCCAGGAATGGACTGTCAGTTTCGGAAGAGAAGACAATATAGAATAACAAGGAGGATAGATTTCCGCATGGCTCAGTTCATCATAACGCTGACGGACGGGGTCAGGACAGGGTAGTTGCAGTTGTGGCACCGGTACTCCATTTGCGCGAAACACCTCACAATCCACTGTTTCCGCTACGTGCAGAATGACATTGTCATAGGCCGCATCTTTATCGTGACCATGCCTCATCCAGTCGGATGCCAATGTATGCACTTCGATGTTTCCCACCCAAAGGGTACCGCCGATTTTTAGTTTGGCATTGAAGAAGTCGGGGCCTGCGTTTGTGTTCGGTAGTCCGGCATCTATCACTTCAACCGGTTCGCCGGTAGTAGTCTGGAGCATCTTTAACGGAAAGATTTTATGCTTCCACACATAATGCAATAGTAGTTCCATTGTTAACAAGAAGTTAATGTACGCAACAAATGTAAGAAAAAGATTATCTTTGCGACCTATAGAACGTTGATAAAGTGAATTTAATCAGAAGAAAAAATGAAAATAGCATTAATCGGTTACGGTAAAATGGGTAAGGAAATCGAAAAGATTGCCCTCAGTCGCGGACACGAGATTGTCAGCATCATCGACGTAAACAACCAGGAGGATTTTAACTCGGACGCTTTCAAGAGCGCAGACGTTGCCATAGAATTCACAAATCCTATGGTAGCCTACTCCAATTATATAAAAACCTTCGAAGCCGGAGTGAAGTTGGTTTCCGGCAGTACCGGATGGATGGACAAACACGGTGAGGAAATCAAAAAACTTTGTACCCAAGGAGGCAAAACGCTGTTCTGGGCATCCAATTTCAGCTTGGGCGTGACTATCTTCTCTGCCGTGAATAAGTATCTGGCAAAGATTATGAACCAGTTTCCTGCCTACGACGTGACGATGAGTGAAACACATCACATCCATAAACTGGACGCACCAAGCGGTACAGCCATCACGCTTGCCGAAGAGATCCTGGAAAACCTGGACCGTAAAGAACGCTGGGTGAAAGGAACCATGCAGGCACCGGATGGAAGTGTTTCCGGCTCTGCCGAATGTGCCGCCAATGAACTACCTGTCAGCTCTATCCGCGAAGGTGAAGTACCGGGTATCCACGTAATCCGTTATGAGTCGGAAGCAGACAGCATCATACTTACGCACGATGCCAAGAACCGCAAAGGTTTTGCGCTGGGGGCCGTACTTGCCGCCGAATTTACTGCCAATAAGGAAGGTTATCTGGGAATGAGCGACTTGTTCCCTTTCCTGAAATAATAAACAGACCATAAACAACAAGCTAAAATGAGAAAAGCAACTCGCGCCCAATGGGTTAAATTCGCAATCGTCACCGTACTTTACCTCGCTTTCCTGATATGGGTGAAAAGCTGGCTGGGATTGATCGTCGTACCTTTTATCTTCGACATTTACATCAGCAAAAAAATCCCTTGGGGCTTCTGGAAAAAATCAGAGAACCCGGCTGTACGCAGCGTGATGAGTTGGATAGACGCTATCGTGTTTGCACTGGTAGCTGTTTACTTCGTCAATATCTATGTATTCCAGAATTACCAGATACCTTCTTCTTCACTGGAGAAATCATTGTTGGTAGGCGATTACCTCTACGTCAGCAAATTAAGCTACGGTCCACGCGTGCCCAATACACCATTGTCCATGCCGCTGGCTCAGCACACCCTGCCACTGGTAAATACTAAATCGTACATAGAGTGGCCCCAATGGGACTACAAACGTGTTCCTGGTCTGGGTAAAGTAAAACGGAACGATATCGTAGTCTTCAATTTCCCTGCGGGAGATACCGTAGCCACCAACTATCAGCAAACGGACTTTTATTCTCTCGCCTACAACGAAGGGCAGCGGATGTATCCGAATCCCGTAAATATGGACAGTCTGACGCGTAAGCAACAACGTGCCGTTTACGATTTGTACTACAATGCCGGAAGAAACCTGATACTTTCCAATCCTAAAATGTATGGTGACGTTGTAGTCCGCCCTGTAGACCGCCGCGAAAACTATGTAAAGCGTTGCGTCGGATTGCCGGGAGATACGCTTGAAATCAGGGATGCCCAAGTTTATATCGACGGGAAGCCTCTTGAAAATCCGGAAGACATGCAGCTCAACTATCTGGTACAGACCACAGGTCCGTACATCACAGAAGATATGTTCCGCGAACTGGGCATCAGCAAGGACGATCAGGCAATGGTTACTAACGAAAGCCTGTTGATGGAGATGGGATTAACTCACCGTGATGCACAAGGACGCCTGGCTCCTACCTACGATCTGCCGTTGACAAAGAAAATGTTTGAAACGCTATCGGCTAATAAGAAACTGGTCAGCCGTATCGTCATGGAACCGGAAATATTCACCGGTCAGATGTATCCGCTGAATCTCTACACAAAGTGGGATCGCAATAACTACGGTCCAATCTGGATACCGAAGAAGGGGGCTACCATCAAACTGACCGAGGATAATCTGCCTATCTACGAACGTCCTATCAGAGCATACGAAGGCAATACGCTGGAAGTAAAAGAGGACGGTATCTACATCAATGGTAAAAAGACAGACGAATATACCTTCAAGATGGACTATTACTGGATGATGGGTGATAATCGCCACAACTCTGCCGATGCCCGTTCCTGGGGATTCGTTCCGGAAGATCATATCGTAGGCAAGCCGATTGTAGTTTGGCTGTCACTCGATAAGGATCGCGGCTGGTTTGACGGTAAAATCCGTTGGAACCGGATATTTAAGTGGGTAAAGTAAGCGCCTGAAATGAAAAAGGCATGGAAGATAACGGGAGCAATCATCGGAATAATACTCGTTGTAGTGTTACTCCGGGGTTGCGTTATGACTTCCTACCTTATTCCCTCATCGGGTATGGAGAACTCCCTGTTTCAAGGAGAACGTATTCTGGTAAATAAATGGAGCTATGGGCTGCGCCTTCCCCTCATGGCGTTGTGGAATTATCATCGCTGGGGAGACAGTCCCGTAGAAAAGGAAGACATTATCGTCTTCAACAATCCGGCTAATCTTTCAGAGTCTGTCATTTCCCGACGTGAGGTATTCATCAGCCGTTGTATCGGTGTACCGGGAGATACGTTGCTGATAGACTCCCTGTTTTCCGTCATTCCATCGGAGAAGAATGCTCCCGACCAGAAGTTCCTGTACGCCTATCCCCGGAAAAAGGAGAAGCAGCTTGATTCATTACTCACTCTTCTTTCCATTTGTGATAATTGCCTGATGGGACAGGATAGCATAAAGAATGTACGTAGTTTCAGCCGTTACGAATATTATCTGCTGGAACAAGCCATGAACGGAAACTGCTGGATAAAACTACTGGATAAAAAAGACTCCATAGAGGCCTTACGTCCGCTGATTGTTCCCGGTAAGGGAAAAGCCGTACGTGTATATCCGTGGAACCGGACTCTGCTACGCAATACCTTGGTGTTGCATGAGAATAAACAAGCCGAGATTAAAAACGATACCTTATATATAGAAGGTAAACCTGTGCAACATTGCTACTTTACCAAGGATTATTACTGGGTAAGTGCTAATAACTCCATCAATCTCTCTGATTCCCGCCTGTTTGGCTTTGTCCCTAAAGATCACATTATCGGCAAAGCCTCGCTCATCTGGTTTTCCAAGGAGAGCGACACCGGGCTGTTCGGGGGATATCGCTGGAAACGTTTTTTCAGTCCTGTACAATAGAAAAAGGAGAAATCGTAAGAGAACTAACCAAAGAATGAATTCAAAATGAAAACCGTATATCTTTCTTCCGCCTATCTGGCACCCATAGAATATTATGCCAAGTTACTGGCTTATGACAAGGTCTTTATCGAGCAGCACGACCATTATGTGAAACAGACCTACCGCAACCGCTGTACCATTGCAGCACCGGACGGTGAATTGGTGCTTTCCATCCCTACCGTCAAGCCCGACACCTTGAAATGTCCACTAAAAGACATCCGTATCTCCGATCATGGTAACTGGCGGCACCTGCATTGGAATGCTCTTTCATCCGCTTACAATCATACTCCTTTCTTTGAATACTACAAAGATGATTTCCAGCCTTTCTATGAGAAGAAACATGAGTTTTTAATCGATTTCAACGAAGAATTATGCCGTCTTCTCTGTTCACTGATAGATATACAGCCGGACATGGAGCGTACCGATATGTACAAGATCGACTTTACACCCAACGAAGATGATTTTCGCGAACGAATTCATCCGAAGAAAGATTATAAAGAGGAAGACCCGGACTTCATTGTCCAGCCTTATTATCAGGTCTTCCAAGAACGAATCGGCTTTCTGCCTAATCTCAGCATCGTCGATTTACTGTTTAATATGGGACCGGAGAGTTTACTGATATTGCAACGTTCATTTTGAGAATTTCTGTAGGAATTCTGCAAGGTTCTCCCCTTCTTCCACTCCCAGCTTCTTACGCAAACGGTAACGGCTAATCTCTACCCCTCGCAAAGAGATATTCAGGAGTGGAGCTATTTCCTTAGACAGCAAATTCATCTGAATATAAGCACAAAGCAACTTATCTTTGTTATTCAGTTCCGGATATGCCTTTTCCAGTTTACGGAAGAAATCATGATGTACAGAGTCGAAAGTACTTTGAAATGCTTGCAAATCGTCATCATGCTCAATATTCGTATCGATCTGCCCCAACAACCGGAGTGTCTTCCGGCGAAGGGATACAAGATTCTCCTCACTGATGGAATGAGAAATACCCAGCACTTCCCTCTTGATATCCAATAAGATTTCATTCTTGCGCACAATATTCAAAGTGGTACGAATCAGTTCCTCCGATTTATAACGTAATTCTGACTGCAGGTTTTCTTCTTTCAGGATATCTATCTTCTTATCTTTCAGTTCACTTTCTTTCTTAAACTCTTGTTTCTGACGATAAAGTTCCAGTTCTTTCTGCATCAGCAAGCGCTTGCGGCTATCGGCAATACGATAATATATATAGTAGAGCAAGCCACTTAACATGACAGCATAGATCAGATAACTCCACCATGCACGATACCAGGGAGGCAATACCTCAAAAGCAAAACTCGTAATCACCAGTTCCTGATCTTTATCTGTCATCAGCTTTACACTAAATACATATTTCCCTTCGTGCAAACCTGTAAATTCCTTCACGCTATTCTCGCTATACTCACTCCATTGACCTTTATCACTACCATTACTGAGGCGGAATGAATAAAGGGATGCCTGGGAAGGATCATAGGTATTCACATTGTACTGAATACGAAGAGAGTTGTGATGATAAGGAATAATCACCGGTGAATCATCATACCGGTAACTACGCCCATAGATCAACGAGTCACGTTGTCCGGTCAGATATACCCGACGAATCTGCAAAGACAATGGCGTAACATCCGTAGTAACCGGAGAAAGACTTACCAATGAGAAACCTTCTTCTGTGCCTACTACCGCCTGATCGTCACATATATTTACACTCTCATTATTTTCAATCAACGAACCTTTCAGAAAAGACTCATGAGGATTCTTATAATAAGTATTTTTCATGGCATCATAGCGCAACAGTTTCAATGCTCCGCCCACTACATACCACATATTATGCGAAATATCTGTAGTAAGATAAGTATAGGAAGTCTTCCCATCCAATAAAGATTCCAGCTCCGAATACTCTTCCAAGCTATCCGTAACCTGATTATAACGCCATAAGCCATAGTGTGACACCACTACGGTTTCATTGTTTATCTGAGCCAGGCAAGCATCATATCCCGTAGGAAAAGAATGGTTATTATAGTTCTTCAAATTTATGACTTCTTTCAAGTCATCAGACAGTTGAAGGCGACAGACACCTCTATCCTTATTAGTAATCCATAATACATTACCTGTTTTCTCAGCCAAAAGACTTTTTGCAGAATAGGTAAAGTTCCGAAGCCGGCCGGCTACTTTCCACTTTCCGGATTCCTTCTGCAACAAATGTAGTCCGCTATATTTGCCATATGTTCCCACAATCAACACATCCGGTCGGTGGCTGAGAGATACGAGCAGACGCGTCCCCCTCAAGCCATCCAGATGTTCCACATTAGCACCATCTATTACAAAAATGCCATTATCCGAAGCACAGAACAGCTTATCATCATGATTCAGAAACGACCACACCTGACCACCCGTACCAGGAATAAACTCCATTGGTATCGTCTGATTCAAATCTACAGAAGGCACGGTATAATACAGTCCCTGGTTGGTTCCTAAATATAGTTTATCCCGATAGAGATAAGAAGTGTATCCCGAACCTATAACCGGCTTGTTGCCATATAAAGAGGATATACGAGAATTCAAATGAATATAGTCAATTCCATTATCCAGTCCTAACCAAAGATTTTCCTGTGTATCAAAAGCCATACTAAGCACTGTTTTATTCTGTAATCCGCTACTAATAGATATGACATCGATCTCATTTTTTTCAAGATTCAATAAGCACACCCCGTCTTGTACAGAGCCTATGGCCAACAAAGAATGATTAAGAGCTGCACAAAACACACGGTTTTTCTTCATGAACTCATCTGCCGCACAAGTATATTTCTCGATCTTTTTACCATCATAAGTAAAGAGTCCGTTATAGCGGGTAGCTATCAGAACCTTACCGTTATAAGGTAACAAACTGGAAATTCTTCCCAATATCTCCGAACCGGGTACTACAGTGAAGTCTTTCCCATCAAGAATGAGTAATCCTTCGGCAGCGCCTATATAAAATTTATTGTATACGATAGAAGAAGTATATATTTCACCGCTACATTCCAGATACTCCAAATGGTCATTTTCCCAATAAAACAAGCTACGATCCGACTGAAAACAGATTCGGTTTTTATCCTGCAGAATATTCCAGATAACACCTATAGAAGAGTTAGGAGGCAAACTATCCGAAAGACAAGTATAATCTAACCCTCCCAAACGATTCGGAGTAAAATAGCCAAAACGACCGATTCCACCGATGTAAATCCGTCCGTCATTTCCTATTTTCATAGCACGGGCTTTTGCATTATGCATGGGATAAAGATTCCATCCAGCGCCATCAAACTCCAACAGTCCATTGGTATTGGCCACATACATCCAGCCATTTTCATGTTGGTGTAACCCCCAATTCTGATTACCGGCTTTATAAGCATGGCGTGTATTCTGACCGTCATAAACCACTCGTTTCTCCTCATTGGTCTTCAACTGATATTCGTATACATCAGGCGCAAAACGAGATTGCAGATAATCATATTTGTTTAAACCGACATTCAAGTTATAAACGATATCAAACGGAAGCTTATATTCCGCAGACAAATTCGCCAACATACGCAAGGACTTATGCTTGTTCTCGCCCTCATCGGCCAACGCCAACGGATGGCGATAGATATTATGCCCAGGAGTACGGATAAAAGTATCCGCATAGCGACCATCGGCCGTATAAGTCGGGTGGAAAGCCTGCGCTTTATAAGTCATCTCCACTAAGTTTGCCACACCCGCTACCGGCTCATTATAGATCTGATAATGCGCATTGATATTAGCGCCGATCTTCAAACGGCTATTTACCTGAGCAGTCGTATTCACGGCTAAAGTATATTTATTGGAGTCCGTACCACGCAATACTCCATTTTGATCGCCATAACCTAAAGATACGGAATACGTATATTTATCATCACCTCCGGAGAAACGCATGTTATGCTCCATGATAAAGGCATTATTATACATGATATCCAACCAATTATTCTGCGGATACATAATCGGGTCTGTTAACATGCCTTGTTTGTACTCCTCGATTAACGCATCAGAATAATCCACCGTTAGTTTACCTTCGTTCCGTTGCGCTTGGTTTCTCATTTCCATAAACACGACCGGATCATATACGAAGTTAGGCAGATAGGTAGCCTGCTGCACGCCAAAATAATTATTATAATCGACGGTAAACTTACCTTTCTTTCCCCCCTTTGTCTTTACCAAGACAACGCCATTCGCCGCACGAGAACCGTAGATAGCGGAAGAAGCCGCATCTTTCAATACGGAAATACTCTCAATATCATTCGGATTTACCGCTTCCAACGGGAACTCGATACCATCCACCAAAATCAACGGGTTATTATCGTTCAAGGTTCCCTGACCACGAATACGAATCGTCGCCCCGTCCGCTCCCGGCTGAGCACCCGCTTGATTTACGTAAACACCTTGCGTACCTTGCAACGCTTGGGTCGAGTTGGTGATCGGACGATTCTCCAACGTCTCCGCATCCAAAGAGGAGATCGCTCCCGTTAAATTCACTTTCTTCTGCGTTCCAAATGCAACGAC
>ERZ1027089.1217-NODE-1217-length-10370-cov-5.712555_pt1 | contig 10370 bp, 10 predicted proteins | sample MGYA00519412_ERZ1027089 | MGnify/ENA primary metagenome ERZ1027089 (study PRJEB26926, sample SAMN06164433) | human gut metagenome | biome: ENVO:00009003; feature: ENVO:2100002; material: ENVO:00002003 | host: Homo sapiens | place: USA | collected 2012 ... | reverse complement strand
TATGAACGCACCAAGCGGGCGGAAAGTGAATATAAATTATTGCAGGAACGTATCAAAGGCATTGAGTTGCTGACAGATGAGCAATTACAGCAACTTTCGGCTGAAAAGGAAGAATTACAAGTCCGCTTGTCCGTTTCGAAGAAGAAAGAGGAGGCGTTGTCCGGTAAGTTGAAATGGCTGGAAGAAGAAGGACGCTTGAATACAGGATGCATACAGTCGGAAGAATCACTTTCCGGCATTAGAAAAGAAATAGAAGTCGCCCGTCCGCGTTATGAACTGTTGGCCCGTATAGAGCAGGCTCAGGATATCCGCGATGTGTATATGGAACAGCGTAACGCCCGGAAGCAGATAGATGCCGGTCGTTCCCGGTTAGGCGAAATAGAGGTTGCCATCCGGCAGAATGCGGCTTTACAGACTTCCGCGAACGTGCAGTGGGAAGCCGCTCAGAAGGAGCTGGCGGAATTTAAGGCCTATTTGTCGCAGCAAGAACCGCAATTGGATAAAGCCAGAGCATTGGATGTGCAGTTGGTGGAAAATAGAAAGCAATTAGCGGAAAGTCAGAAAGAAGCGGCTTTGGCATTGCAGGCTAAAGATAATCTGCATCAATCCGTTTGTAAGACAGAGAAGGATATAAGTTTGTTGATGGAGAAGCAAACCGCCTTGCAAACCTGGTTTGAACGATATACCGCTTATTCCCAATTGATTCCTGCCGTTGAACTGATTACCAGCTTGCTGACCAATCTGGAAATGGCAAGGGCGCAAAGCGTATCGAACCGTCAACTGCTGGATAAAGTAAAGAAAGCGAGTGAAGCGGAGGAACAGCGGTTGAAATCGGTACAACAGGAAGCCGAGCGTCTGAACCGACTGTTGCCGGCAGAGGTGCTGTTGCTTCGTGAGCAGTTGGAGGAAGGAAAGCCATGCCCGGTCTGCGGGAGTTTCCATCATCCGATGAGGGAACAGACCAATGTCCAATCCTTGCAGGAAGAGGAACTGAACCGTGCGAAAGAACAGGTTGCTAAAGAAACGGAACAACTGAAAAACACGCTGAATGCCCGCCAACTGGAGATGGCCCGTCTTTCTGCATTGATTGAAAATTATGTGGCGCAAGTTGATGATACGCTGAAAAAAGTAGAAACATACGTATCCATTATTCCCAATTGGAAAGATTTGTTGGAGCAGGGCACATTGAAACATTATGTCCAGCAATTCGGCAGGCAATGGAATGCCCGTTTGCAAGAGCAGACCGAAATAAAAGAGGCTCTTACCTCAAAATCTGCCCAAAGGGATAGTTTGAAAAATGAAGAGGCGAATGCTATTCGTTTGTACGAAGAGAAAAAACAGAAAGAAGAAAAGCAACAGACTGAACTGGAAGAACGCACTTGTCTGCGCGCCTCTCTGCTGAATGGTGAACTTACCGAAAAGGTCGTTGCAAACAATGTTAAACGACAAAAGGAATTGGAACAACAACAGGAAAAAGCAATGAACTTGCATCATTCTCTAACCGTACAAGCAGAATCTTACAAAGGGCAGATCGCGCAGTTGGAAAAGGAATTAGTCCGTCTGACTGCTGTTTTGCAACAAGACGAGTTGAAAATAAACGAGTGGCTCACTCTTCAAAAGGAAACGTATGCCGAGTTGGAACAATTGCTTTCCAAAGACAAAAGCTGGATACTGGCTGAGAAACAAGCGTTGGGCACACTGAAAGAGAAGGAAACCACTCTTCAGGCGATCCTTGCGGAGCGAAGGCAGAAAAGGGAGGAGCATCAGCAAGCTCCTCTGAAACCGGATACCACGGAAAACAAGGAGTCGCTGATTGAAACATTGACTGCCTGCACTGCTGCCAAAGAAATGGAAACCGGACGTTTGGCCCAAATAGAGGTGACGATACAGAACCATATAAAAGGTAAGGAACGCATAGCTGGCATCGAGAAAGAGTTGGAGGAAAAAAACTCTATCTACGAGAATTGGGCGAAACTGAACGAACTGTTCGGTTCCCAGACTGGCGCCAAGTTTAAGGAAATAGCCCAAGGTTATACGCTTGATGTCCTTTTGCTTTATGCCAACAGGCATTTGCAAGACCTTGCCCCCCGTTACGAACTGCAACGCATCCCTGACACGCTGGCCTTGCAGATTGTGGATCTTGATATGATGGGTGAGGTACGTAGTGTCCATTCCCTTTCGGGTGGGGAGTCTTTCTTGGTATCTCTCGCCTTGGCATTGGGCTTGTCTTCCTTGTCCTCCAACCGGATGAATGTGGAGTCGCTGTTTATTGACGAAGGTTTCGGATCATTGGATATGGACACCCTGCGCATTGCGATGGATGCTTTGGAACGGTTGCAGATGCAAGGGCGTAAGATAGGGGTGATTTCCCATGTGGCGGAGATGATGGAACGTATCCCCGCGCAGGTGCAGGTGGTGAAGACCGGAAGCGGAAGGAGCAAGGTGCAGGTGATGGGACCAATATAAGGATTGGACTCCATTACAGATGGTGAGTTATAAAGGCAAGTTACAAGGATAGCATGTGGCAGGTGATATTCTATGTGGAAAGATCTGTCATATTTCGTGTATGTGAAAGTGCTTTGTATGGTTTGTTTAAAAAAATGTTTTCCAACAAAAAAAAGTTCTTGACATTGTTGCTTTTTTGGTAAAATACATGTATGTTTGGAATGTTCATCAAAATGGACAAGGAATTATAAACAAAAGCGTTTAGCTGGTTCTGTATAAGTGAAAAGTCGAAATTTCCGATACAAGGCTGATTCGGTTAAATTGAAAAATATGTTGCAATGAATAAGAACGGTATCGGTATAAATGCCGGACTATCAGATGAAAGCTGCAACTTACCGTTTTTACAGGCATTCAATAAAATAAAAAAGTGACGGACTATGAAAAAAACATTAATTGGATTATTGGGCTCGACAGTTATATGCGTACTGTTTCTTGCAGGTTGTATTGATGAACATTACGGGGAGGATAGCAATACCATTGTTACCAATCTGACCGGTTATGCATGGGAGAGAACATTTCAGATACGTACTGAGGATGGCAGGGATGCGGAAGTCTGTGAACATTATGAGTTCGGGCTGAATGGTAAGGCTTCCTGTAAATCACGGACGACATGTGATGGCGAGGAAGTGGAAGAGCATGTACATTATTTCCGATATGATTTTATCACTCCCAATAACAGATATCTTCTTCTGGATTACTGCTACTGGCAGATTGACAGGATCAGTTCTTCAGTATTGAGCATATATGAAACCTTTGAGAATCCTGTGGTTGTGATGGGGCAGACCAGGGAATATAAGAGTTTCTCGGCTGTCCCGTTGGGGAATGACTGATGCGCTATGTCTGATGTGTTTTAGGGACAGAGGCGTTACAGGCATAAGTGAGGGAAAAATATGATTTTTGTCTCCATATTGAATACTGTTTTTACTTATTGCTTATGAGAATCGGACCGGTGTTTTTGATGGGATTTTGTATTAATGTTATAACTGTACGATTACACCGGAAATTCCACATCAAAGACAAGGACGTTTTTTTAAAAGATCAAGAGCTTTTTCAAAAACAACAGGATGTTTTTGATGCTTTTCTACTCGTATTGCATAACATGGCAAAATACCTTGTTTTTCTTTCAGAAGTTTCAGCTTCTCCGCAAACGTCCTGTTCATCGGCTTTTCGGCTGAAGGATATGCACGATAAAATCCTTCAGCCGAAAAAGATCTTTCAGCGTGACAGGGTAAGCGATGTCGTATTGGTTGGTTTTCTATCGGTATTCGGATTTACCTTTATACATTTATTGACTACGGCTGAAAGAAAGAACTACGCGGTTGAAGGATCTCGGTGCATCAATCTGTCAGCCGGAATGCCGATGAACAGGACGTTTGCGGAGAGGCTGAAACTTCTGAAGGATTTTTGGGGGCATTCTTCAAGAGAGGGGTGCTTCTCTTCAAAAGATGGATACGCATATCAAAAAGAAGGTGGAAAGACTTTGAAAACTTGTCACAAGATGTCACAATTCTTGTAGCAAGTTTTTCGGAATCTTGTAGCAGGATTGCAGATTCTTGGTATAGGAATATCTTGTTTGATTTTATAGCTGTCCGGTAAAAATGCCGAAGTTCCCCCAAAAAGGTCTAGCTTTGGGATAAACAGATTCGGTTTTAATGGTAAACAAATATGATTGTATCATTCCACAAACATGTAACTTGTTTGCGATATATATTCCGATAATTTTGGTATATTTTGTAGAATGTGTCTGTGCAAATTAGACGTAGCATTTACCGTCTGTGAAAAGTAGGATACTTATTATTGAACCTGAATCCGAATCCCAGCATCAGATAGTTGGGATCATGGAAATCCTGTAAATTATATCCGATATGAAGGAATGAGTTGCGCGTAACTTCTATCTTCAGTGCCAATATCTGGTAGAAAGATTTTAAATCTCCGCCTGCATGAATCACATTTGTACCCAATCCTATTCCTACTGTGAAGTAAGGCATCACGTACTCGGCACGTCCCGAAACTCCCAGTGCCAGTTGTTTGCCGGCAGACGGCTTGAGGAGCTCATCGCCGTATCCGTCCGGGCTATACACATTCGCACTGCCGTCATAAACCCCGTCTAATGAAATACCCGCACGGAATTTATACCCGAAATTATACATTGGCGCGAAATTAAATCCCAGTACCGGATAAGTTTCAGGAGAAGCAACCATTTGCCCCTCTCCAATCGTTACTCCTTTTCTGCGCCATGAACCGAACAATACCAGGTCATAACTGATATGACGGGGAAATTTAGGTACGGGTGATTGATACAAGGGCTTTGCAAAACATTCTTCTTTTCTATTGATATTGTAAACCAATCCTACCTTTAGTCCGATGGAATTGAGTCCCGCATTCGGGAATTTGGTATTACCGTTAGAGAAATGCGTTACTGCCACACCTGTTGTGAAATCAAATTTGGGAGAAAGCATCCAGTTGAAATAGAAGTTTGTATTCAGATAGGCGTTTACTTTCGAACCTATCACTTTATTATATGGATTCAAATCGCTGTGGTATGGTTTCCAGCCAAATGAAGCGCCGAAATTCCATTCATAGTTTAATGACAATCGTTGGTTGAAACGGGCGATACGCGCTCCTTGAAATAAATAGACAGTAAGCGGGTTGCCCAATTGCGGCTTCTCATACATATTGTAGTAGGCCACACCGATACCTTGATAGGCTCCTCTGTAAATACGGTCGGTATAGGTGTTCGGATGAAATTGGAATGAGTATTTCAAGTGAAGCGACAGGGAATTCTCTATGGGTTTCCAATTCAGATTTTCTCCTCTGAAAAAGGAACTGGTGGGGAAAATATATCCGGGACGTGCCTCAATGCCGATACGGTGGATAAAATGACGTTTCAATGACAGGGAATCTACATAAAGCCGGTCGGGGATGTTGGTTTTGTCTGAAATGGAAACCGCTGTTGTGTCTATAGGGTTTCCCTCTGTATATTGATTGATTGTGTCTTTAGCAAAGGTCATGTTACTTAAGAACAGTAATGCATCCAGAAGTATCACGAGTTTCCATTTTTGTATTGTGCCTTTCATATGCCGTGTAATGTTTTTGTGCGTTTTACCGATCTATCGTATGGTCTGATTTTTTTATTTGTGGCACAAATATAATCATAGTATTTGAAAAAAGAAATTTGTTAGATATAAAAAGGTTTTGTATAACCTTGATAACCACTATTTAAACTATTTTGAGGATGGATTGTAATGTCATCCTCTACCATCGGCTCCCCACATCATTTTATTGCGGAGTGTGTTGAAAAAGATATGGCTGTTTCGTTTTACTACATTTATTTTATAGTCGGCTTTGCGGATAGTGAGCCGGCTTCCTTCACGGCAAGTTTCGCTACGTCCGTCGATGGCAATCAGGAAATTGTGGCTGCGGCTCTCTATATCCAATGTGATTTCCCAGTCGTCGTTGATGACAATGGGGCGTACATTCAGGCTATGCGGTGCTACCGGAGTGATGGCGATGGTGTTGCTGTGTGGCACGATGACAGGTCCCCCGATGCTCAGCGAATAGGCTGTAGAACCGGTAGGAGTGGCGATGACCAGCCCGTCCGCCTGGTAGGTGGTGAGATAGGCTCCATTGATGGCTGTGTGGATGGAAATCATGGAAGAACTGTCACGCTTCAGTACCGCTATCTCATTCAGGCCGAAAGGGTAACCTTTCAGTTCCTGTTCTTTGCAGGATACTTGCAATACGCTGCGGTCTTCTATCCGGTAGTTTCCATTGTAGATGTCATTGAATGTGTCTTCCATCTCTTCAGGAGAAACATCAGCCAGAAAACCTAATCGTCCGGTGTTGATACCTAGTATGGGAATGTTGCGTGAACCCACACGGCTGGCGGCTTTCAGGAAAGTGCCGTCGCCTCCGATACTTAGTATCATGTCGGCTTCAAAATTATTTCCATCGAAAACACCGGCGTGACGGATGCTTATCTTGAGGTCGTCCGTCAGAAACTCGTAGAACTCCCGGCAGATGTGAACTTCAGCGTTATGTTGTGATAGAATGGATAGCAAACGTTCCACATGAGCCGATTTCTTGGCTTGATAAGTGTTTCCGAAAAGGGCGAATTTCATTGGGCGTATATTCATTAGTTAATTTTATAAATCTTTTGTTTGTCAAAATGGACCAGGTTTTAATAAAACCTGCTAACTTTGCACATCAGAACTGCAAAGATAATAATATATTGCCAAGATGACAAAGTTAAGTGTAAATATAAACAAGGTAGCCACCTTGCGTAATGCCCGGGGAGGCAACAATCCGGACGTGGTGAAAGTAGCCTTGGACTGTGAGGCGTTTGGTGCGGAAGGTATCACTGTACATCCCCGTCCCGATGAACGGCATATCCGCCGCAGCGATGTGTACGAACTTCGTCCGTTACTTACCACAGAGTTCAATATTGAAGGGTATCCCGCACCGGAGTTCGTTGACCTGGTACTGAAAGTGAAACCTCATCAAGTAACGCTGGTGCCCGATGCGCCCGATCAGATTACGTCTAATGCCGGATGGGATACCAAGACCAATCTTTCTTTCCTTACCGAACTGATGGATACGTTCGGCCAGGCAGGTATCCGCACCTCTATCTTTGTCGGTACGGACAAGGAGATGATAGAATATGCCGCCAAGGCGGGGGCCGACCGGGTGGAACTTTATACGGAACCATACGCTACGATGTACCCTCGGAATCCCGAAGCGGCCATTGCTCCTTTTATAGAAGCGGCGAAGGTGACACGTAGCCTGGGAATGGGGCTGAATGCAGGTCATGACCTTAGTCTGGTGAATCTGAAATATATGCATACGCATATTCCTTGGCTGGACGAGGTGTCTATCGGTCATGCATTGATAAGCGATGCGCTTTATATGGGATTAAAACAAACTATTGAAGAATATAAAAATTGTCTTCGTTCATGATGAATATCACTTTACTGGCTGCACAGGCGGCTTTGGCGGATACCCTTGCCGGGGGTAATCCCGTATTGACTCCCGTTTCAGAGGAGGCTCGGATGAATCTTTGGGATATGGCGATGAAAGGTGGATGGATCATGCTTGTGCTGGCATTGTTGTCTGTCGTCTGTTTTTATATTTTCTTTGAACGCATGGCGGTTATCCGCAAGGCGGGGAAGGATGATCCTTTGTTTATGGAACGTATTCGTGATTATATCCGCACGGGTGAGATAAAGTCGGCTATAAACTATTGCCGCATCACCAATACTCCTTCTGCCCGTATGATTGAGAAAGGTATTACCCGTATGGGACGTCCTGTTGCCGATGTGCAGGCTGCTATCGAAAATTCCGGCAATATAGAAGTGGCAAAACTGGAGAACGGACTGCCTGTTGTGGCGACTATTGCCGGCGGTGCTCCGATGATTGGTTTCCTTGGTACTGTAACCGGTATGGTGCAGGCTTTTTGGGAAATGTCCAATGCCGGGAACAACATTGATATCACGTTGCTTTCAGGAGGTATTTATGAAGCGATGATTACTACTGTGGGTGGTCTGGTTGTGGGTATTGCGGCTATGTTTGCCTATAATTATCTGGTAACCCGTGTGGACAAGGTGGTAAGTCAAATGGAAGCGCGTACCATGGACTTCATGGATTTACTGAACGAACCCGTTCAAAAGTAATAGCGTATGGCACTGAAAAGAAGACATAAAATATCACCTAACTTCAGTATGGCGTCTATGACAGACATCATATTCCTGTTGCTGATATTCTTCATGATTACCTCTACCATGGTGTCGCCCAATGCTATCAAGGTATTGCTTCCGCAAGGCAGGCAGCAGACTTCGGCAAAGCCGCTTACGAGGGTAATCATTGACAAGAACCTGAACTTCTATACTGCTTTCGGCAATGAGGATGAAATGCCGATAGACTTGGAAGAACTGCCCGCATTCCTGCAAAGGTGTGCCGAGAAGGAACCCGATATGTATGTGGCTCTTTATGCGGATGAGGCTGTGCCTTACCGCGAAATAGTAAGGGTACTGAATATTGCTAATGAAAATCACTTCAAGATGGTGTTGGCTACACGTCCGCCTGAGAAGAAACGTTAAGCTGTAAGCATGAAGAAAAATAAGATAACAGGACTGATTGGTACGGCTGTACTGCATATACTTCTCCTTATCCTGCTGCTGGTGATTGCTATCCGCCGTCCGCAGGTTCAGGAAGAGGGGGGTGTTCCTGTTATGCTGGGAAATACAGAACTTTCTCAAGGAAATGCCGATCCTTATACGCTGACGGATGTGGATATAATGAATGAGCCCGAGGTTCCGGCTCCCGATGTATCCGAACCCGAAATGGTTTCTCCCGTCGAAACAAAAGAGGAAATCATCACGCAAACAGAAGAGGAAACGGTGACAGTCCCCAAAAAGGAACCTAAAAGAGAAATTCCTAAAAAAGAAAAGCCCAAGAAGGAGACTCCTAAAAAGGACGTACCGAAAAAGGAGACGGTAAAGCCGAAAGAGAAGACTGAGGCCGAGAAGCGTGCTGAAGCAGAAAAAGCAGAGGCTGAGAAGAAAGCGGCAGCCGAAAGAGCGGCAGCGGAAGCGGCGGCGAAGAAGATAGCCGGTGCTTTCGGAAAAGGAACTCAAATGGGAAATAAAGGAACCGGTACTACAGGCTTCGGTTTGGAGGGTAGCCCGACGGGAAACTCTTCGGAAGGGAAATCCAGCGGAGTGGGCGGTTACGGAACATTTGACCTCAATGGACGTTCTTTGGGTAGTGGCGGTTTGCCGATGCCTGTCTATAATGTGCAGGATGAGGGACGGGTGGTAGTGACTATTACCGTAAATCCCGCAGGACAGGTGATAAGTACCAGTATCAACAAACGTACCAATACAGTAAACGCTTCGTTGCGGAAGGCGGCGGAAGAGGCCGCCCGTAAAGCACGCTTTAACCAAGTGGACGGAGTGAATAACCAGACAGGTACTATTACATATTACTTTAAACTGAAGTAGCTTATGAAAACAATTTATGTATTTTTGGCAGAAGGCTTCGAGGAAGTGGAGGCACTGACCCCGGTAGATGTGTTGAGACGTGCAGGTTTGCCTGTAAAGACCGTTTCTATAACAGGTGTGCTGACCGTAAACGGTGCGCATGGTGTTCCGGTAGTAGCCGATATGGTGTTTGAAGAAGTAAAAGAAGGGGATGCGGAGATGATTGTATTGCCTGGTGGTCTGCCCGGAGCGACAAATCTGGATGCTCACGAAGGTTTGGGCAAGTTGATTATGACATTTGCTGAAGCCGGACGTCCGTTGTCTGCCATCTGTGCCGCTCCGTTGGTATATGGAAAGCGTGGTTTGTTGAAAGGTAAGAAAGTAACTTGCTATCCGGGATTCGAAAAGTATCTGGAAGGTGCTGAGTATACGGCCGCTTTGGTAGAGAAAGACGGTAATTTTATTACCGGTAAAGGCCCCGGTGCCGCTATGGCATTCTCATTTGCCATTGCCGAGAAATATGTCGGTGCGGAAAAGGTGACAGAATTGAAGCAAGGGATGATGATTGCAGAATGAACAGGCATGTCATTATAGTTGCAGGAGGCAAAGGGTTGCGTATGGGAGGGGATATTCCCAAACAGTTTTTGCCTGTAGGGGGCAAACCTGTGTTGATGCGTACCATAGAGGCTTTTTACGCTTTTGATTCTTCTATGCATATTATATTAGTTCTTCCGGTGAGCCAGCGGGCTTACTGGAAAGATCTTTGTGAAACGCATCATTTTGCTTTGCGTCATGATATTGCCGATGGGGGCGAGACCCGTTTCCATTCTGTAAAGAATGGATTGGCACTGTCTCTTATACACATCTGACGCTGCCGACGACTTAATA
>ERZ1027089.1216-NODE-1216-length-10374-cov-5.254482_pt1 | contig 10374 bp, 10 predicted proteins | sample MGYA00519412_ERZ1027089 | MGnify/ENA primary metagenome ERZ1027089 (study PRJEB26926, sample SAMN06164433) | human gut metagenome | biome: ENVO:00009003; feature: ENVO:2100002; material: ENVO:00002003 | host: Homo sapiens | place: USA | collected 2012 ... | reverse complement strand
ATGTAGAGAGGTCTCGTGGGCTCGGAGATGTGTATAAGAGACAGATCATATACCGAATATTTTAACAAAGAATAAGGGTAAATCTGCCACAATAAACCGTGGTTCGTATTATTATCGTTACCCTAAGGAAGTGAAAATATGGCAACCACCATTCCCATTATTATAACAAATACCAACATTCTTGTTTATGACAAAACGAATGACGAATTCAAAGCATTCACTCTGCCCGGTATTTCAACTCAGCCGAACATTCCGTTTTACCATTCATATGCAAAAAAGATTGCAGAAAGCCAGCATTATGTTAAGGAATTTATAAAGTCAATTCACTCGGGCAGGCTCTCAAAAAATGTTCTTGCAATTGTTGTACCTGATGACACGAGCGCACTTGAAGCAATTTTTATCAACGAGTTTTTCCTGCATTCGGGTGCATGCAAAGCCGTTGCGCAGATAACTATGGGGCAGACGCTTTCAAAAGACATTGAAGCATACATTTCCATATCAAAATCAAGCCGAAATATAGTTTTGCAGTATATCAGAAACAACGAAATTCAGGCCTGCCGATATTATGATGCCGATGATTATGACGTAAACCAGATTAAAGAAGATGCCAAACGGCTGCATATTGATATTGAATATGAAAAAACACCTATTTTTGTAAATAATTTCAACCTTAATATGGATGATTTTTTTGAAATGGGCGAAATTATAACTCCAAAGCAGTTTATGGATAAAATAGCAGACATTGACGTTGAAAAAATATAATCAATAAACAGTATAAAAAAATCACCTTTGCCAAAACTAACGGCGAGGTGATTTTTTTATGAAGAAAAACAACAAAAAGCAAAAGAATATCAACGGCAAAAAGGTAATTGATTTAACATCATATATCAGCAAGGATATGGTGCAGAGCGACACAAACGGCAGTTACACGGGTATGACGGCTGATACGTTTTATAATAATGAATATGAAACGCCCGTTCAGGACGCAGATGATTTATAAATAGACTGTCGATAAATAGTCATTAAGTTAGCCTTCCACTTGAGGGAACTCCCCTGTTAGGGGAGATGCCACGCCGTGGCAGAGGGGTCTGCCGTCTGCGGCTGAGCAAAAGGGGGACCGTTTGCGGTGAATGAGGTGTCATAAACAATTATTTTTCCACCTCATCAGTCACTGACGTGACAGCTTCCCCTCAAGGGGAAGCCTATTTTTCTTAATTACAAAAGCCCTCCCCTACTTTGTACCGCTTACCGCAAAACCCACAGATTTTTAATCTGACTGTAAATATCATCATAATTCCACAGTTTTTCGGAATTTGCCTTACTGTTCGGGTCATTCACTTTAATTTTTCCGTCTTCACTGCCGACCATAACAATAAAATGACCTTTTGCGGTAAAATCGCCGGGACCCATAACACAGATAATCGGATTACCTGCCTCTAAATTTTTAAACACACGGTTTTTATCGAGCGGAATTTCAGTAACCTCCATGCCGAGTTTTTCGCCGCCCTCACTTATCAGCGCCCACTCCGAGCCGCCGTTTTTAAGACAGTAACCGTTATCAATCGCAAATTCAATTACATAATCGGGCGAATATTTTATATCCTGCTTAACATAGACTGCCGCCATAGACAGGCAGACAGGTCCGCACGCCGTAAGCCCTGCCACATCACTGCCGTACTCCATATAGCCCCAGCGCTTGTCCCATTGCATAAAAAGCGGAACTTCTTTGCAGTTTTTATACTCTTTCATATTGATTTTATGACTTTTGTCCTTTTCCTTTGGGTAGGACAGCACAAAATCCTCTGTTTCACTGTTTCTTGCAAGCAGGTCAACAATACTTGCAGGGTAATCGTTAAAATCTATTCCGTTTTTATCGGCATATTCACGAATGATTTTTTCAGCCCTGTCCCTGCCCATTGCTTCTTTTTTCTGCACAGCCGTCGTCTTTTGCTCGATAATATCGCCGTCATCACTTTTGACGGTGAAAACGGAAATACCTATAATAACTATAACGAACATCATAGCAGAAAATATTACCCAACTCCAAATTTTACTGCCGCTTTTATTTTTATTCATAACAAAATCCTCCTCAGTAACTAAATTATACTGAACGGAGGATTTTTTTGCTTTAATATTTACTTTAGTATTTATTAAGATTTTCTTAAGCAATAGAGAATCGAACAAAATAAGGTTTAACTTTCTATTGCTTAAAGCACAACGGTGAATGCGGAAAAATCGGAATTGCTTTCGGCTGAAATCGTTCCGCCGTGTAATTCAACAATCTGCTTTGCAATGGCAAGTCCAAGCCCTGCACCGCCTGTTGCACTGCGGCGTGCATCATCGGCACGGAAGAATTTTTCAAAAATCATACCGAGTTTCTGCTCGGAAATCTTATCGCCCTTGTTTTTAAAAACAACAACTGTCCTGTCATTTTCATGGTATGCCGAAATCGTAATTTCGGTATTCGGATAACTGTAATTTACGGCATTGCGCATAAGATTGTCAAACACACGTGAAAGTTTATCAGCATCACCCGTAATATTCAGTCCGCTTTGAACATCAAGCCTGCAAAGCAGATTTTTTTCACCGAGGACGGGATAAAATTCATCTGCAATCTGACTGAGCATAATACCGAGGTCAATATGATTTTCCTCAAGTGTAATATTTTGCAGATTAAACCTTGTAATATCAAAAAATTCATTAATTAATTGCTCAAGCCTGTATGCTTTATCAAGCGTTATGCCCATATATTTTGCACGGTACTCGGCAGGCAGTTCAGGCGCTTCCTCAAGCAGAGTGAGATAACCGATAATTGAAGTAAGCGGCGTTTTTAAATCGTGGGCAAGATAAACCACCAAATCATTTTTGCGCTGTTCGGACTCTTTGGCAAGATAATCTCTGTATTTCAGTGCGCTTTTGATTTCTTCCTCTGTTTTTCTGTGAACCTTTCTGATTTCACGGGGAAGTGACGGCGCAGTATAATCATCATTAATAATACCCGATAATGAATTATATATTCTGTCGGGCAGGCGTGACGCCTTAACAAAAAAGGCAAAATTAATCACCATAATGCACATAAAATATGCAATAAGAGAAAACACATTATGCTCATTGAGTGCATGCAGGCAGTTTATATATGAGGTTGAAAGCATCATATTTATGCCGATATAAGAGATAAGACTGTCAAAAACAACATATCTGAGAAAAGTGCCGATAAAAATATATAAAACCGAAAACAATATCAGCGTTATAACATACTGCAGAGCAAGTCTGCCCCTTACAGTACCCTGTTTTTTACTTCGTTTCAATTTTATAGCCTACCCCCCAAACTGTTTTTATAAACTTAGGGTTGCGTGACGGTTCGTTCATCTTTTCCCTGATTCTGCGGATATGCACCATAACCGTATTGCTGCAGTCAAGATATTTTTCACCCCACACCTGCTGAAAAATATCCTCGGCAGAAACTACCTTGCCTGCATTTTCGCAAAGCAGCCACAAAATATTGAATTCAATCGGCGTCAGTGCGATTTCTTTTTCATACAGGGTGCATTTGTGTGTATCCTTATTCACGACAAGACCTGCATAATCAAAAACATTGTCATTTTTCTGCTGATTATCATAAAAGGTATAGCGCCTGAGTTGTGCTTTAACACGTGAAACCATTTCAAGCGGATTAAAGGGCTTTGTTATGTAGTCATCTGCGCCCATTGAAAGACCTATGATTTTATCTCTGTCCTCTACCCTTGCCGTAAGCATAATAACAGGAAAGCGCAGCCCTTTTTCACGGATTTTACGCAGAATTGCAAAGCCGTCTGTATCAGGCAGCATAACATCAAGCAGTGCCATATCAAGATGCGTGCTTTCAATACACTGAAGTGCAGACTGCGAATCGTAAAACTTAAAGACCCTGTAGCCTTCATTAATCAGAAACAATTCTACAAGGTCTGCTATTTCTTTTTCATCATCAAGAACAAGTATATTCATAGAATCACCTGAAAAATCACTTTTGAAGCGACTTCAAAAGTGCAATTTCTTTTGCGTAGCCGTCAAGTTCATTCGGCGTTTCAAGAAACATCGGCAAATCTTTAAGATATTTGTTATTTACAATCCTCTCAAAAGTATCAACACCTATAAAACCTTCGCCGATTTTCTCGTGCCTGTCCTTATGCGCGCCGAGCGGATTTTTGCTGTCATTAAGATGAAGTGCTTTGAGTCTGTCTATACCGATAATCTTATCAAACTGCTCCAAAACTCCGTCAAGATCATTCACAATATCATATCCGCCGTCGCTTACGTGGCAGGTATCAAGACAAACACCGAGTTTATCCGAAAGTTCTGTACCGTCAATAATCGCTTTTAATTCCTCAAAGGTTTTGCCCATTTCAGAGCCTTTGCCTGCCATCGTTTCAAGCAGAACGGTAGTTGTCATTTCAGGAAAAAGAACGGTATTGAGCGCTTTGCAAATCAGTTCAATTCCCTTTTCCTCACCCTGACCGACGTGTGAGCCCGGATGGAAATTATAAAGCATACCCGGCGTATATTCCATTCGCTTTAAATCGTCGGCAAAGGTATCGACTGCAAACCGAATCGTTTCGGGCTTTGCCGAACAGCAGTTAAGCGTATAAGGTGCGTGGGCAAGAATTTTGCCGAAATTGTTTTCCCTGCTTAACTGAAGAAAAGTTTCAATATCCTTTTCGTCAATATCCTTAGCCTTGCCGCCTCTTGGATTTCTTGTAAAAAACTGAAAAGTGTTTGCCCCGATTGACATTGCCTCTTTCAGCATATGCGTATAACCTTTTGACGCACTTAAATGAGCACCGATAACCATTTATTTATTCTCCTTAAATATTATCTATTAAAGCGGCGGCGTGGGGGCACACCGCCCTACGATTAACATATTTAACTATTTTTGTTTCAAAATATCTTCATCAGCCTGTCCGCTCATAATATAATTCAGCAAATCTGCAACACAGCCTTTGTTGCAATGGCATGCCTCAAACTTACTGATTTTATGTATTGCTTTAGGCGCCTGACCTGCGCAGGCAGGCAGACCGACCGTTTTAAGCATATCCCAGTCATTATAATAATCACCGATTGCGGCAACGTGGCTTTTTTCAATATCAAGCGTTTTGGCAAGTTGCATAATACCTACGCCCTTGTGGGTATCTTTTGCAAGCATTTCCATACTCCAGAGCGATGACGCCATAAAATTAACCTTATCGTTGATATCCGACCTGTCTATCATTCGGCGCAGAGATTCAATATTTGCAGGAACGCCCCAGAAAATAACTTTCATCCAGCCGTCTTTCGGGACATCGTCGATATCGGCAACCTCGTGAAAATCCTTATCAAACTTCATAGTCGCCTTACTCATAAGACCGCTTTTTACAATATAAACATAGTCATCAAAATAAATTCCTATATCAAGGCTTTTAAAAACTTCGCTGTACTCACTTATAACCGAGCGGACAAACTGCTGACCCTCTTCGCCGATAGTTGAACGCCACAGCATTCTATCCTGTGAAAAATCAAACAAACCTGCGCCGTTAAGAACAACAGCAGGCTGATTTGTGGGCACTCTGTAATAATTTCTTTTAAGGCTGGAGGTTATTCTGCCCGACGCAAGTGTAAAATTACCGCCGAATTCGGTAAATTTTTTTATCGCATCGTAATTACGCCTTGGAATTCTTTTCATTTTATTTTTCAGCGTGCCGTCAATATCCGAAACAACAAGCCAGTTTTCAAATGTATTTGGCATCAGGAGTTCCTCCTTTTCATTGATACAGTCTTTCAAGTTTATCTAAAAACGATGTAAAATAATCGGGAAGGTCGCTTTCAAATTCAAGCCACAAGCCTGTTTTCGGGTGAACAAAGCCGATATGCTTTGCGTGCAGGCACTGACCGTTTAAGCCTTTCTGTACCCTTTTCGGTCCGTACACCTCATCACCTGCAACAGGGTGACCCATATACGCCATATGCACCCTTATCTGGTGCGTTCTGCCCGTTTCAAGCCTGCATCTGATATGCGTAAACTGCCCGTATCTTTTTATAACTCTGTAATGCGTAACGGCGTCTTTTGAATTCTTATAAATTACCGCCATTTTCTTTCTATCTTTAGGGTTTCTGCCGATCGGCAGATGAATTGTTCCCTCGTCATCCTTAATATTTCCGTGCACTACGCACTCATATTCACGTGAAAAGGAATGCTCCTTAATCTGACGGGCAAGACCTGCGTGAGCAATATCATTTTTGGCAACAATCAGCAAACCCGAGGTATCCTTATCAATTCGGTGCACAATTCCGGGGCGGAGAACACCGTTAATGCCGCTTAGCGAATCTTTGCAGTGATAAAGCAGTGCATTTACAAGCGTGCCCCAATAATTGCCGGGGGCAGGATGAACCACCATACCCTTAGGTTTATTCACCACAAGCAGGTCATTATCCTCATAAACAATATCAAGCGGAATATTTTCAGCCTCAACGTCAAGCGGTTTTGCCTGCGGAACGATAAGAACAATTTTATCATTTTCCTTGCATTTATAATTTTTTGAAACAACAGAGCCGTTTACGGTAACGCCCTGCTCCTCAATAATCTTTGCAGCCGCAGAACGGCTCAGGCTTTCGCTTTTTTCGCTAATAAACTTATCAATCCTGTCGCCTGCATTCTCGGCAAGTGCAGTAAAAATAACAGCGTCACTCATCTTTTTTCTCCTTTTTGAAGAAATCCGAGAAAAGATAGGCAAAAAGCGAAACTGCGCCAAGCGTTACGGCACAGTCGGCAATATTGAAAATTGCAAAATTCACAAAAACAGGCTCTATAAAATCAACAACATATCCGTAAAGTGCACGGTCTATCAGATTACCTATACCGCCTGAAACAACAACGCCTATGCTCCAGTAGAGCCAGAGAGATTTACATTTATTGCTAAAAAGATACCACAGCGCACCTATGCACACAGCAAGAGTGAGCGCAACAAAAACCCATCTTGCACCGCTGAAAAGTGAAAACGCCATACCCTCATTGAGCGCATAGCGAAACTGAACAATACCTTTTATAAAAGGCACTGTGCTTCCGTCGGAAAGATATTCTGTTGCAAGAAATTTAGTTAACTGGTCAAAGGCGACGATTAAAACAATCATCACCGAACACCATATGTGCTTTTTTTTGTGCAAAGTATCCCTCCGTTCGGTTTATTTTAATTTACAGGAGGGCACGGAGACCCTCCCCTACAAGATTTATTTATACGGGCGGATGATATCCGCCCCTACGATAGCGTTATTGCAAATCCGTAGGGGCAATTCACGAATTGCCCGTGTAGGGTGCGATGACCACATCGCACCGCATATCAAATCCTACCACCGCAAGCGGTCCCCCTCCCTTTCACAAGGGAGGCTATCTTAGTATTTACTCACCCATCTGTGCAAGAACGTCTGCACAGTGCTTACAAAGTGTCGGGTGATTTGCATCTGAACCGACTGTTGTGGAGAATTTCCAGCAGCGTTCACACTTTTCACCGTCAGCAGCCAAAACAGAAACCGTAAGTCCCTCAACATCACCTGCAAAAGCCTGCTTCTCTGCAGTAACCTCAACGGCAGAAGTGATAAAAATTTCGGGCAGTTCAGCCTTAACAGTCTCAAGGAATTCAAGAAGTTCGCCCTCGGCACCAAGTGTAACTTTTGCCTCAAGTGACTTACCGATTTTCTTTTCATTTCGTGCAAGTTCAAGTGCTTTCTGAACATCAACACGAATCTGATGAACCTTTTCCCACTTATTCATAAATGCTTCATCTGTTTCAATGAAATCGGCATTCGGTATTTCATTAAAGAGCGGTGACTCGGCATTTCTTGACTTATCGTGCGGCATAAACTTCCAGATTTCATCTGCAGTAAATGCAAGAATAGGAGTTAAAAGAAGTGTAAGCGCATCAAGAATCTTATAAAGAACGGTTTGTGCGGCACGTCTTGTAGCAGAAGTCGGTACAGATGTATAAAGTCTGTCTTTAAGAACGTCAAAATAGAAATTACTCATATCAACAACGCAGAAATTATGAATTGCGTGTGATGCTGTATGATATTCATAAACCTCAAAACCGCCGCGTGCAATTGTGATAAGTTCATCAAGTTTCATTAATGCATACTTATCAAGTTCTTCAAGTTTATCATTTTCTACCATATCGGTATCAGTGTTGAAATCATAAAGATTGCCGAGGCAGAAACGTGCAGTATTTCTGATTTTTCTGTAATTATCCGAAAGTTGTTTCAGAATTTCAGGGCTGATACGAATATCTGCGTGATAATCGGCAGATGCAACCCACAGACGAAGAATATCTGCACCGTATTTATCAATAATATCATTCGGGTCAATACCGTTGCCAAGCGATTTGGACATCTTTTTGCCCTCACCGTCAACAGTCCAGCCGTGGGTGATAATCTCCTTAAACGGAGCCTCGTCGCCGCCTGCAACAGCAGTAAGAAGTGATGACTGGAACCAGCCTCTGTACTGGTCTGCACCCTCAAGATAAACATCGGCAGGGTATTTAAGATAGCCTCTTTTTTTGCTTACTGCGGTATGAGTTGAGCCCGAATCAAACCAAACGTCCATAATATCGGTTTCTTTTTCAAATCCGTTTGAAGAACCGCAGTGAGGGCATTTATAACCGTCGGGAAGGAAGTATTCAGCCTCGTGAGCATACCATGCATCCGAGCCCTCCTCGCCGAAAATCTTTGAAACGTTCATCATAACATCGTTGTCGATGATTTCTTTGCCGCAGTCTTTGCAGTACATAACAGGAATCGGAACGCCCCATTTTCTCTGACGTGAAATACACCAGTCTGCGCGCTCTCTTATCATAGACTGAAGTCTGTCTTTACCCCATTCAGGGAACCACTTAACATTTTCAGAAGCCTTTATTGCGTCATCCTTGAAATCATCAACAGAGCAGAACCACTGTGAGGTTGCACGGAAAATTACAGGCTTATGGCATCTCCAGCAATGCGGATACTGGTGAATAATCTTCTGCAGTGCGAAAAGATTGCCTGTTTTTTCAAGGTGCTCGGCAATCGGCTTGTTTGCCTCCTCAGTTGAAAGACCTGCAAACTGACCTGCTTCTTCAGTTAAATGACCTGTTGCATCAACAGGAACGATAATCGGAATTTCAGGGTAATTTTTGCAAACAACAAAGTCCTCAACACCATGACCGGGAGCAGTATGAACGCAGCCGGTACCGCTTTCAAGCGTTACGTGGTCACCGACAATAACAAGTGAAGTTCTGTCGATAAACGGGTGCTGACATTTCATATATTCAAGTTCAGAACCCTTTATAATGCCGAGTGTTTCATACTCAGTTACACCCTTTGCCTCCATAGCGGAAGCGGCAAGGTCTGTTGCAAGAACATAATATTCATCACCGCTTTTAACAAGTGAATACTCGAAACTCGGCCCTACACAGATTGCAACGTTTGCAGGAAGAGTCCAGGTAGTTGTAGTCCAGATAACGAAATAGGTCTTAGACAAATCTGCACCCATAGCAGTCAATTTGCCAAGGTCATCGGTAACATTGAATTTAACATAAATGGAATGGCACGGATCTTCGGCATACTCAATTTCAGCCTCTGCAAGTGCAGTATTGCAGTCTGCACACCAATAAACAGGCTTTAAGCCCTTATAGATATATCCTTTGGAAGCCATCTGAGCAAAAACTTTGATCTGCTCTTCTTCAAAATCCTTTGTAAGCGTAATATAAGGATTATCCCATTCGCCTATAACGCCAAGTCTTTTGAAGCCCTCACGCTGCAAATCCACAAAACCGAGAGCAGTGTCACGGCAGATTTTACGCAGTTCAAGGTCTGAAATATTACTGTCAGCAGTGATATTTGCAGTTTTTCTTGCTTTAAGTTCTGTCGGCAGACCGTGGGTATCCCATCCGGGAACATAAGGTGATTTAAAGCCGGTCATATTTTTATATCTAACAATGAAATCCTTAAGCGTTTTATTGAGTGCGTGGCCGATGTGAATAGCACCGTTTGCATAAGGCGGGCCGTCGTGAAGAACGAACAAAGGCTTGCCCTCGTTGATTTCCATTAATTTTTCATACTGCTTGTTTTCATACCAAGATTTAAGAAATTCAGGCTCTCTCTGCGGCAATCCTGCCCTCATCGGAAAGTCTGTTTTCATCATATTTAAAGTATCTTTATAGTCCATTTCTATCCTACCTTTTGTTTGTTATATTATACGGCGGGGTGGGGGCACCCCGCCCTACAATTGTTTGTCAGATTTTACGGGCGGATAATATCCGCCCCTACGTGGGGGTGATTTTCGAGAGGGCACGGAGAATTTGCAATTCGGCAGACCCTTTTGTCTGCTTACGCAGACAT
>ERZ1027089.1215-NODE-1215-length-10381-cov-5.750145_pt1 | contig 10381 bp, 8 predicted proteins | sample MGYA00519412_ERZ1027089 | MGnify/ENA primary metagenome ERZ1027089 (study PRJEB26926, sample SAMN06164433) | human gut metagenome | biome: ENVO:00009003; feature: ENVO:2100002; material: ENVO:00002003 | host: Homo sapiens | place: USA | collected 2012 ... | reverse complement strand
GAGATGTAGAGAGGTCTCGTGGGCTCGGAGATGTGTATAAGAGACAGGTAATTTTTACTTGTCTTTTATGCTTTGGTAATTTAAAATAATATATAGAAAAAGATAGAGGTGAATTTATGAGCTTGTTAGCTGAAAGAAGTATCATAAAGGAAGATAAAAGCAATATCATTACCTTAGGTGCTATTGCCAAGGAAATGAAGCAGAAGGATTCGTCAGTTATTAATGCGACGATTGGTATGCTGTATGATGAAAAGGGAAAGTTGTTTACCTTTCAAAGCGTTGATAAGGCTTTGCGGGAGCTTACGCCGGAGGAAAAATACGCCTATGCTTCAACACCGGGCGGGGCAAATTTTCATGAGGCATTAAAGCGTTGGATATTCCGTGAGTATTATGATGAATTTATGAATCATACCTATGTCGGCGTTATGGCTACTCCCGGCGGAAGCGGGGCAATCTCCAATACGTTTACGAATTATCTGAATGAGGGAGATACGGTACTTTTGCCCTCTTATATGTGGGGAAACTATAAGCAATTTGCCTATGAAAATCATGCAGAGTATCTTACCTATGATTTATTTGATTCCCGGGGCGGTTTAAATCTTGAGGATATTCATAGTAAAATGCTTTTATTAAAGCAAAAACAGCATAGGATTCTTCTGGTGATTAATGACCCCTGTCAAAATCCGACGGGATATACGATGACCGATAAGGAATGGACGGCTCTTGTGGCAATGATTAACGAGGTTTCACAGGACGGAACGCCGGTGATTCTGCTTCACGATATGGCGTATATAGATTATGATTCGCGGGGATTTGCCGCTACCAGAGCGAATATAAGGCTGTATCAGAAATTTAATGATTCCGTATTGGCTATTATGGCATTTAGCGGCTCCAAGACGCTGGCTTTGTATGGCGTAAGAGTCGGGGCAATGGTTGCCGTAAGCAAAAATAAAGCTCATATTGATGATTTTAACCGGGCGAATAAGTTCTCGTCCCGTGCCAAGTGGAGCAATACGACAAATTTAGGAATGAATCTTGTGGCAAAGGTTATCTTGGATAAGGAAATGAGAAAAGCCTTTGAGGATGAGCTGGAGGAATCCAGACAGACTTTAATCACAAGAGCCAATACCTTCTTAAAGGCGTGTGACGAGGCGGGTTTGGAAACTTTACCGTTTCAATGCGGATTCTTTATTACGATTCCCTGTGAGAATGCCGACGAGGTTTATCATAGGCTGGTAGAGCGAAAGATACATATTATTCCGATGGGGAATGTTTTGCGAGTGACAATAGCAGCAATAACGATTGCCGAATGTGCGTATCTGCCTAAGATAATCAAGGAATGTATATAACCCTGTAAAGGATATTATTAAAGCCTTACAGGGCTTTTTTTCTTGTCGAAACCTTTTTTATACAAATTTATCTATCCTTTCATTATTATGTTATAATTAAATAAAGAGTATAACTATACGGAGAGAAGGATAGCTATGAAAAAGAAATTTATATTGCTTTGGATAGGAACGATTACTATTCTTGTTGTCGGTATAATCCTGATGGTGATATATTTCGTTTGGGATTATAAGAAATATGAGGATAAAAATATCATTGAAATATACGATACGAAGTATCAGGACGTCATGGTTAAAGATGAAGAATATCTAGTCGACGAACTATTTTTAAGGCTTACAGAATCCTTGGAAAGCTATAACGAAAAAAACCAGACAGAATACAGCCTCAATGATTTTACATACGCCTTTGAAAAAAATCTATTTGAAATAACCAATCAAGGCTTTATCGGAAAAAAGGCAGGTCAAAGCAAGGTGTATTTGGATAAGGTTGAAGAAGGAGTGCCGGCGAAAACATTAAGAATTATTGTAGGAGATTTTTATGTGACAGACAGCACATATACAGGCTTCACGAAAATAAATACGATTTCTGAGTTTAACGATAAGATTGCTGAAAATCCTCAAGGTAGGTTTATACTTAACGCGGATTTGGATTACCAAAATCAGGCTTTTACTCCTGTTTCACAATTCGAGGGGATTCTTATAAATCCCCATCGCTTTAAAATAAAGAATTGTATTTTTGAAACACAGGCTCAGCAGTACCGGATTTTCGGAACGGGGCAGCAAGCCTTTATTGAGGGAATCCGTTTTGAAAACTGTAAAGTTAAAATCAATGATACGCATATAAATTCGATTGCCGTATATCAATCTTCTTCCGGTACGGCGACATTAAAAAATATTCATTTTTCAGATATAGCCATAGATACCTCAGACTATACCGGCAAAGCATTGTCCGTTTCCTTTTTTGAATCCGGCAGTGAAGCCTATCAGTATCTCGTAAATTGTTCTGTGGAATTAAATCAAACGATAGCTTTTGCTGAGGAAGTCAAATTTTTTGAATTAAAGGTATTTTCTGAGATTAATTACAGTAAAAACTGCTACACGGTACTGGATATTACCACAAATACCGATACGGAAATTTACTGTTTTCATCAGGCTAGAGCCTTAAACAGCTATTGCGTTGTTTTGGGAAATAGTAAGGCTTATACCAATTTTTACGGTGATGATTCGATTTTTGCCTATGGTACGGAAGCCGGAATATGGGAAACGCAGAATCCGGAAACCTTGGATTTAGAGGCTCTTAAATCCGGTCAGAAAATTGCTGGATTGGACGAATATGTTTTTGAACCGGGAAGATACCCCTACATAGCATAAAGCATGGACGAGATGATAAATAATTTCTTGAATTCATAGTTGCATTGCCATATTTTTTGTAATATAATTTATGAGGGCACCCTAAAAAAATTCCCCTAGGTGGGAATTTTTTTTATTTTTTGAGGTGAAGTCTTATGAGAAAAGCATTTGATAATGACAAATATTTAGAATTACAATCTAGGGAAATCTTAGACCGGGTTTCTCATTTCGGAGATAAGCTTTATCTTGAATTTGGAGGAAAGCTCTTTGATGATTTTCATGCCTCCAGAGTTCTTCCGGGTTTTCTGCCGGACGCAAAGCTGAAAATGCTATTGACCTTAAAGGATAAGGTCGAGGTAGTTATCGTTATAAATTCCAAGGATATCCAGAAGAACAAAATCAGAAGTGATTTGAATATCAACTATGAATCCGAGGTCTTGCGGCTGATAGACGCCTTTCGGGCAAGCGGACTGTATGTAGGCTCCGTCTGCATTACTCAGTATGAATCTGTCGCTCAAGTTGACGCCTTTAAGAAGAAATTGCATAATTTGGGGATAAAAACCTTTCTGCACTATGAAATTGCGGGATACCCGCACGATATCCAAAATATTATCAGTGAAAACGGCTTTGGGAAAAATGAGTTTATAGAAACAGAGCGTCCGATTGTCGTTGTGACGGCTCCCGGTCCCGGCTCCGGCAAAATGGCTACCTGCTTATCTCAGCTTTATCATGAGAATCTAAGAGGGGTCAAGGCTGGATACGCTAAATATGAAACCTTTCCGATTTGGAGTATTCCGCTGAAGCATCCGGTTAATTTAGCCTATGAGGCGGCAACCGCTGACCTCAATGACGTAAATATGATAGACCCCTACCATTTAGAGGCATATCAAAGGCTTGCGGTAAACTATAATCGTGATGTTGAAATATTTCCGGTTTTAAAGGCGATGTTTGAGGCTATATACGGAGTATCGCCTTATAAATCTCCTACGGATATGGGGGTAAATATGGCGGGATATGCCATCTGTGATGAGGAAGCCGCTCATCAGGCATCAAAAGATGAAATTATTCGGAGATATCTGCATTCTCTGGTCGATTTACGCAACGGCAAGATTACGCAGGAAGCCGTAGATAAAATAGCTTTTTTAATGCGGGAGCTGAATATCTCCGTTGATGATAGAAGGTGTGTAAAAGCGGCACTCGCCAAGCGGGATGAAACTAATACCGTAGCCATGGCTCTTGAGCTTGGCGACGGCTTTATCGTAGACGCGAAAACTTCGGCTTTGCTTACGGCCTCTGCCGCATTAATTTTAAATGCACTGAAGCATTTGGCGGGAATAAAGGACGATATGCTGCTGATTTCAAGGTCGATTATCGAGCCTATCACCCGAATGAAAATCAATGATTTGGGTAATCATAATCCCAGACTTCATGTAGATGAGGTATTGATTGCACTCGCGATATCCGCCCAGACAAATCCGCTTGCCGAAATGGCGATGGCTAAGCTGAAGGAGTTGGCATATTGTCAGGCACATTCAACAGTAATCCTGCCGCAGGTGGACGCTCAGGTATTTAAAAAGCTGAAAATAGAAGTGACGACGGAAGCAGAATTTTACGCTCATAAGCTTTATGTGAAATAAAAAAGGAATAAGGAATTGGTAAAAGAACATGGAAAATAAACATACGAAATACATTTTTGTGACCGGCGGCGTTGTTTCCTCCCTAGGGAAAGGAATTGCTGCCTCCAGCGTCGGAAGGCTATTGAAAAACCGGGGCTTAAAGGTTTTTATGCAGAAATTTGACCCGTATATTAATGTTGACCCGGGAACAATGTCCCCATATCAGCATGGCGAGGTTTTTGTGACGGACGACGGTGCGGAAACCGATTTGGATTTGGGACATTACGAGCGGTTTATTGATGAGAATCTTTCCAAAAATTCTAATGTGACTACCGGAAGAATCTATTCCAGCGTGATTGCCAAGGAACGCCGCGGGGACTATTTGGGCGGAACGGTACAGGTAATTCCTCATATTACCAATGAAATCAAGGATAAGCTGATAAAGGTAGCTGAGGAAAGCAAGGCTGATGTCATAATTACGGAAATCGGCGGTACGGTCGGAGATATTGAATCTCTGCCGTTTTTAGAGGCTATTCGTCAGGCACGCCGTGATTTCGGGTATGAAAACACGCTTTATATTCATAATACTTTAGTTCCTTATTTAAGAGCGGCGGGAGAAATTAAAACGAAGCCGACACAGCATTCCGTAAAGGAGCTTAGGGGGTTGGGAATTCAGCCGGATATTATTATTCTGCGTACGGAAATTCCGATTACTGACGGACAGAAGGATAAGATAGCCTTATTCTGTGATGTTCCTAAGGAGGCAGTCATTGAAGCCGTAGACGCTGAGATATTATACGAGGTGGCGTCAAACCTTCATGAACAGCATATAGACGATATTATTTTAAAGCATTTTAATATGGAATGCCCGCCGGCAGATATGAGCGAATGGAACGCTTTGATTCATCGGATTAAAACCTTATCCGGCGAGGTGCATATTGCCTTGGTTGGAAAGTATGTACAGCTTCACGATGCCTATTTATCCGTTAATGAAGCACTGCGGGCAGCCGGGTATTTCCATGGAAAGCATATCAATATTCATTTTATTGACGCCAATGAGTTGAACGACGACAATATTAGGGAAAGGCTTGCCGGCTGTGACGGAGTATTAGTGCCGGGCGGCTTTGGTAAGCGTGGCAGTGAAGGGAAAATAGCGGCGATTCGGTATGCCAGAGAAAATCAAATTCCTTTTTTAGGCATTTGTTTTGGTATGCAGCTGGCTTGTATTGAATATGCAAGAAATGTAATCGGCTATGCGGATGCCAATTCCTCCGAACTGGACCCTTCAACTACACATCCGATTATTGATTTACTGGCAGACCAGTATGAAGGCATCAATATGGGCGGAACGCTGCGGCTGGGACTTTATGACTGCCATATCACAAAAGGAACAAACACATATCGGGCTTATGAAAAGGAAGATATCCGAGAGCGTCACCGTCATCGGTATGAGTTTAATAATGCCTTTGCCGAGGTTGTTTCTAAGGATTTAATCGTCACCGGAAGAAACCCTCAGCAGAATTTAGTGGAAATTGTAGAGCTGAAAAACCATCCTTGGTTTGTAGCTTGTCAGTTTCATCCGGAATTTTTATCTCGCCCGCAAAGACCGCACCCTTTATTCCGTGATTTTATTCAGGCAGCAATCCATAATAGTAAAAATACGAAGGCTTAAGTATATTTAAGCCTTTTCTTTTTCATAGTTTGACATATTCCCGCAAAATATGACAAAACAAAAGAGTAAAATAAATTAAAGGGAGGGGAAGAATAATGAAAAAGAAATTATTTTATTTAAGTCTACTTTGTATGATAGGCTTTGTCTGTTTAATTGTCCGAACAACAGTTTATGCGGCAGCAGTATTACCGGAAACCAGCGTAAAAGAAAGAGATATCATTCCTGATACCAGTTCGGTTTTAAGCAGCTTTTCTTTGTTTGATGAGGGATATGTAAGCGGCAATACCTCCAGAAAATACCGGCTTTTTAAGTATACTAAGGAATTAAATGTAGCCAGTGAAGTCTATACTCATAAGCATATTTTTTCCGAACCCGGCGTATTTGAGGTCAATGAAACCTATACCAATTCCACAACAAATACGGTTCAGCATGCCATTGAAAGAAATTTTTCCTATGCCAAATCTTATACCTTTGGTGCCCAGCTTCAGCTGTTAAGCTCATTGACGGTATCCTGCTCGCAAGACTTAGCTACTACCTATGGGGTTTCAAATAAAATACAGCACAGCACTTCACATACTTATACCCAAGGCGAAATAATCAAGGAATCTGTAAATGTAGAGCCAAATTATTATTATGCCTTTGAGGAACGTATATCTATGAATTTATATTGTTTATGTGATTATGATTATTTGTCTGGCAATGAATGTTATTTAAGAAATAAATATTATTTAGTGGATACCCTAGGTTCTCCTACGTGTGCTTTCGTAAAGTATTCCTATATTGGTAATGGGCGGTATAAGTATATAGGTCCTATAAGTGATGCCAATGTGTTATATCTAACCTCCGACGGCTTTAAATTATTTAATGAAAAATAATTTAAAATATGGCGGACAGACGCTTCACTTTTACCGGAATAAAAAAGAATTGAATATAGTATCGACATATTATGATATGGAGGAGAAGCAATATGATACAATGGAACCATGTTTCTAAATTTTATGGGAAAAGAATTCTATATGAGGATGTAAATCTTCATCTTCAAAATGCCGGCATTTACTATATTGTAGGGGATAATGGAACGGGGAAGACTACTCTGTTAAAGCTGATTGCCAAACTGACAAAGCCCAACGAGGGACAAATTGAGATTCAAGGCAAGACGATATTTATCAATAATGAGATTACAGCCTTTACCGCGTTAACCGTATATGAAAATCTAAGAATGGTTTGTCCGGATATAGAAAAAATTAATACGGTATTAAAGCTGATGAATTTAGAAGAAGTAAAGACTTCCGCCTCGACAGTGTTATCCTATGGTGAAAAAATTAGATTGGCGATTGCCCGGGCGTATCTTTTAGAGGCGGATATCCTCCTGTTTGATGAGCCTACTGCGAATATAGACAAGGAGAATAGAGAACAGTTTTACAGCTTAATCGAGATGCTTTCCAAGGAAAAAATCATTTTAATCACAACCAATGTTGAGGAAGAAATAGCTCATGCAAAAAATAAAATAGAAATTGAAGATTGTGAGCTTAAAGTCAATATAACCGAGATACATCAAGCTATGGTAAAAAAAGAGAAAACAAGATATGTCGATTCAAAATTATTTCGTAAGGTATACAGGTATCCTATGGGAATATCTATTTGTTTAGCTGTTTTAATGAGTTTAAGTATTTTGTTTTTTAATATATCAACGCTAACTAAACAGAAAATCGTATTATCCTCAGTAAAGGAGGATATTCCCTATATTGTTATGCCATGTGGATATATAGAGGACACAGCCACTATTGATTATATATCCTCTTATTATCTGGAGAAAAATTTTTTAGACAGCTATTGTGGATTATCCTATGAAATGGATTCTATCCTTTTATTTAGAAACCAGACGGGAGAAACTAGTGATATTGCCAATCTCTTATTTTATTCTCCGGAAAAATGCTATATCAATCCGTGGCGATACGAGCTTAAGGATAACGAAGCGATAATGACCTCCTATTTATATGAATGTTTTGAGATAAGGGGGTTAATCACCGAGGAAAACCAAGAAAAATATTTTAATACCTTAAATAAACGAATAAAAATTGTGAATATAATAAATTTAGACTATCAAGATGGGTATGAAGATTATAGCTATATTTATAATGAGAGATATGCGGATTATGAACCCGATTCAGAACATGAAATGAATTATTTTGGCGAAGCAGATTACTCCTTCTTTTTAAAAAACACATGGCAGCTGCAAAAATATCAAATCTTTATGGCTCAAAACAGTATGCTGTATATGAATACAGCTACGACGAGAGCGTTGGCTTATGATTATTTTAGCTATCATTTTCCGAATCGTCTGCCGGAAATGATTGAAAACCTAGATGATGCGGTAGAAACAGACCCGGACATCAAATACGAAATTGGTGGGTCGACTAGCTATAATTTATTAGGGGAGCCTTATGTTTATTCTAGTGGTCGTTGTGTAGCGAGTACAGCGTATAATGATTACTGGCTGTCATTAAATAAACATAATACGAGGTATAGATATGGCACTGTGAAATATGGACTAAGAATCTTTATTGCGGACCGGGTGATTTCTTCCGACGAAATCTTTATCAGTGTTTCACAAAGCCTATATGACGAGCAGTTTGAAAAATGGTTTGTAGCGGTTTGCAGTCCCCTGTATACTGTTTATGGCAGCAGGGAAAATATTGACGCCGCGGTATCTCACGGGTTAATTGCCCTAAGTGAAGATTTAGATGAGGTCATCGTAGGGTGTAGCTTTATAGATAATTATCGCTTATTATATACAATTTTGACGATTGTATGCTTCGGACTTAGCATTGTAGGAATAGGCATTTTGTTTTATTTATGGTTTTCCAAAAAAAAGGATACGCTGCATTTACTGCGGTTAATTCATTTAGACAAATATGTGCTAAGGAAGAATCTTAAAGCCCGTGGAATACAAAGCATACTATTTCTCATCGCTTTTATGGCAGGCGGATATTTAGCGTATCTGTTGATATATAGAATTATATTTCAGTTAAGCGGAGTAAGAATCTTTGATTTCAAAGTGATGATTCCCACCGCCATAGTTTTGGCAGGTTATATCTTTATAGAATGGGGTTTTACCAGAAAAATTTTATATGAGGATTTTATATGATAACATTGCAGGATTTTACTTTAAGGATTAACGACAGAGTATTTATGAATCATATCCGTTATAGCTTTCCGGAGCATGGAGCTGTATGTATTTACTGTGGTAAAACGACCTTTATCCGGGCAGTTGCCGGGCAATTTACAGACTATGAAGGAAAGCTTTGGCTTAAGGATAGAAACAGTATTTTTTATGCGGCGGCAGAACATTCCTTATTCTTAAATAATACCATAGAGGATACAGCGTATTCTTGCCGATTGGATTATCCCATGCATATAAGGATAAAGAATTGTATTAAAAAAAGCGGAACAGGGCTTACAAAAAGATGAATCTTTTGTTTTTTATATTTCCTTTATCTTTAAGATTTTTTTTAATGGCTTGTCGTTATCATAGGAGATAAACTGCACCATTGCATCCGTGATTTCCTTCGTTTCTGCCAAGGCGTTAGCGATAATATCCTCCAAGCTGTAAGTGTAGGTGGTTTCTCCAATAAGATACGGCTTCTTTCTTAAATTGAATAAAGAGGTATCTACTTTAGAGGTATAAAGATAAAGAGAAGCCTTTGGCTTTCCTCTATGATTTAGAAGAATATCATACAGCTTGTAGAAAACCAGCTTAACTCTCGTCTTAGAGCGGTTAAAATGGGCGTAAAAGTTTTTTTTCATTTTCATAGAATGGGTAAAATAGCTCTTGGTGCAAAAAAAGCTGAATACCTTGATAAATGGCTTATGAATCAGGCTTTCCATATAATCATGATAGACGAAGCCGCCGGGAAAATAATCGGTTAGAGCCGTTTTGGTTAAATCAAGATTATCCTCTGCCATCGCATAATAATAATCAATCATATTGCAGGCGGCATCATACCGCAGGCTTTTGGAAATCCGGACGCTTAAATACTGGTCGACGTGCCGCTGTAAAATAAAATGGGCGGTCATGGCATGGATAAAAAGAAATTGGCGATAATCGTTTGCCCGCTTGCAAATATGCAAACATTCTAAGATAAATTCATAAAACTTTTCGGATTCCAGCAGTTCATTTAGCCGGTATTTATCCTTCCGTACAGGGTTAAATAGCTTATAAAACAAGCCTAAATCATTAAAGGTGGATAAATTAAACAGAAGGTCGTTGTCATATTCTAAATTATTTTTAATATTTCCCGGTATTTTTTCGATGGATTGTTTTAAAAAATAGTAGTGCAGCATTGTCAAAGCCATAGTATCACCTGTCTCTTATACACATCTGACGCTGGCGACGA
>ERZ1027089.1206-NODE-1206-length-10419-cov-5.052007_pt1 | contig 10419 bp, 14 predicted proteins | sample MGYA00519412_ERZ1027089 | MGnify/ENA primary metagenome ERZ1027089 (study PRJEB26926, sample SAMN06164433) | human gut metagenome | biome: ENVO:00009003; feature: ENVO:2100002; material: ENVO:00002003 | host: Homo sapiens | place: USA | collected 2012 ... | reverse complement strand
CTGTCACCGCAGGTGACTGATGAGGTGAAAAACAATTACATAATAACGCCTCATCCACCGCAAGCGGTCCCCCTTCCCCTTGTTAGGGGAAGGCTCATATTTAATTATTAACGCCGTTGAAGCCTTTTTCTTCCTGGAACTTGGCAATTCTGTCAATAACACCGAGAATAACGTCAAAACCGTCGCCGACCGTTTCCATTTCAAAACGCTCAGGCATATCACGCCATGTGTGATAATAATATGTAAGTTCGGGATTCTGTGCAGCAAAAGTTACCGATTTGATTCCTGCTCTTGTCATAGGTGTACTGTCACAGCCGCCTACAGGGTTGTGAATGCAGTAATTTGTTTTACTCGGCACACCTGCATCCTTGAAACTTTCCTTAAACATTGCCTCAAGGTCTTTATCAAAGCGAACACCCTGCCAGTCGTCCTTAATAACAACTTCAAAATATTCTTTATCGGCAACAGAGTCGATATTGATATTCCATGCATTCTTGGTGAGTTCGTCATCTTTATGCTCTTTTGCAAAAGCCATTGAACCGCGGAGACCTGCCTCTTCAGAGCCTACATTGCAGTCAACAATGCGGCAGTTTTTAGGCATTTTATCAGGATTTTCCTTGAAATATTTAATTACTGCATAACTGAGTGCACAGCCTGTTGCATTATCCATAGCACCTCTTGAAGCGTTGCGCGGATTAGGATCGCCCCACATTACAACAAAGAGAGAGCCGATTGCCGTAATAATCGGCAGGAAAAACATTGCAAACTGAAAATTACGGAAAGATTCCGAATAAAGAACATTTATAGCCCAGCCTGCACCGAGATACTGTGCGCCGTAAATAACTGACATTGCAACAGAAACGCCAATCATAAAGAATACGCAGATTGCGCCGAAGCCAACCTTGCCATAGGTTGCAAGCATACCGATAATCGGCTTGTTTTTATATTTATAGATATGCTCGGAATGACGCCAGCACCAACTTGTATCGGTATGACCCGAAAGAATAATTGTGTAATCAGCCTTACCGTCTTCAGGCTCAAGCACACCGTATGTATTCTGTGAAATTTCCTGCGGGAAAAACATATCGAACCACGTTTTATAGAAAAAGCAACTGAACACAAGCCAGAGCACCATAATGATACCGAAGCCTGCCATACCGAACCATACTGCCTGAAGTTGAAGAGCAAAATAAGCAAGTACGCTCAAAATAAATCCGCACCAACCTGCATATGAAAGTCCGCCGATACCCGATCTCGGAGATACTGCAAATTCCTCCTGCTTGGGCTCAATTCCGATTTCACGGAGTTTATCACCCATATAATCGGCATATTTCTTCTCACCGTCTGAACCCGGAAGTCTTGAGCCGATTTTCTTGGCAGCGTGATTAACAATGTCCCACGCTTCCTGCGCATACTTTCTGTTTTCTTCTTTCAAAACAAATCCCCCTTTAAGGTTTGATGATTATACGGCGTTAACTTATCAGGCCCCCTTGTGAAAGGGGGCTGGCGCATTTATGCGACTGAGGGATTCCCGTATTAAAATCCCTCCACCGCAAGCGGTCCCCTCCCTTTAGCAAGGGAGGCTATCATTTTGCCGTAAAATCTGCATATTTACAATAACATTTATAACATAATATCCAAATTTATTCAAGTAATTTTGTTAAATTCATACAATCATTTTTCTTATGACAAATGATGAATAAAGAGTCCCGAAAGGAGTTTCGGTTCAAACCATGTCGATTTAGGCGGCATAATTTCATCTGCATCGGCAATCGAAATCAAATCGTCAACCGTTGTCGGAAACATTGCAAAGGCAAGGCGCATATCACTGTTTGCCCTTTTTTCAAGTTCTGCCATACCGCGGATACCGCCGATAAAATCAATTCTGTCATCATTTTTGGGGTCAAGAATTCCGAGAATCGGAGCGAGCAGATTTTCCTGAAGAATAGACACATCAAGCCTTGCAACAGGGTCTTCCTTTATAATGGAAGGCTTAGCCTTTAAGCCATACCATCTTCCGTCAAGATACATTCCGAAGGTATGCTTTTTAACGGGCTTAAAGGTACGCGGTTTTTCAACAATTTCAAACTTTTCACTTACTTTTGTGAGAAATTCCTCCTTGGCAAGTCCGTTTAAATCCTTAACAACACGGTTATAATCCATAATTTCAAGTTCATTATCGGGGAATGCAATTGCAAGGAAGTAATTGAACTCCTCATCGCCTGTGTAATCAGGGTTTTCAGCCCTTCTCATTTCGCCGACCTTAACGGCAGACGCACAGCGGTGATGACCGTCTGCAATATAAAATGCATTAACGCCGTCAAAAAGTTCGGCAAGTTGTGACGTAATTGTGCCGTCGCTTACCACCCACACGGTCTGCTCAACATCATCGTGTTCAAAATGATAAACAGGTGCATTTTCGTTCATATACTCACTTACAATGTGATTGATGTCATTATTATGTCTGTAGGTAAGGAAAATCGGACCTGTGTTTGCATCTGTAGTATTTACGTGATTGATTCTGTCCTGCTCTTTTTTTGCAAGTGTTTTTTCATGCTTTTTAATGATATTGTTTTTATAGTCATCAATAGAAGCACAGCCTGCAATGCCGACCTGGCTTCTGCCGTTCATCACCTGCTTATATATGTAAAAGCACGGAGCGTCATCCTGAATTAACTCGCCGTTTTCCTCAAGTTTTTTAAGATTTTCGCTTGCCTTTTCATAAACAAGCGGCGAATATAAATCCGTACCGCGCGGCAGGTCAATCTCTGCTTTGTCGACGTGAAGAAATGACAAAGGATTGTCTTTTGCAATTTCATACGCCTCATCACTGTTCATAACATCATAAGGAAGTTCGGGAATCAGCGCCTGATTTTTCTTTGACGGGCGGAATGCCCTGAATGCTTTGAATACTGCCATTATTTTCCACCTTTATTCTTTTCATAAATTATTCTCAAGCCGTCTGTAAGCAGATTTTCATCTACAACGGCATCAATACGAAGTGCTTTTGCAACTGCACTGCCGAGATCGCCCGTAATAACAACGGTCGGTTTTTCACCGAGTTCTTCTTCAAAACGCGCCACCATACCCTCAAGCATAGCCGCCGTACCGATAACGGCGCCGCATTTCATAGCGTCAACCGTGTTTCTGCCTATGATTTTTGACGGTGCCGAAATGTCAACCTGCGGCAGCTGAGCCGCCGAGGCTGAAATCGCATTGATAGCCGTTTTCACACCGCACATAATTGCACCGCCGAGATGCGCACCGTTTTTATCTATAACAGATGCAGTTGTTGCCGTACCGAAATCAAAAACGACGGCAGGCAGCGGATATTTATTGATAACCGCAACATCACACACAACAATGTCTGCACCTGTTTCGGCAGGATTATCGAGTTTAATATTAAGTCCCGTTTTAACACCGGGGCCAACCACCAGAGCCTCAACATTACATACAAGTTTTATTGCCTTTTTAATCGTTCTTACAAGAGCAGGCACAACGCTTGAAATGATTGCACCGTCAATACTGCTTACACCGTTAACTTCATTAAATGTTTTCAGTTTCATTGCAAATTCAATTTCGGTTTCATAAACATTTGTTGAAAGTCTGCCCGAGCAGACAGATTTTTCACCGTCAAAAACGCCGAGCACAATATTTGTATTTCCCGCATCAACTGCAAGCAGCATTATATTTCACCCCATAAAACGATTTTAAGATATTATAATATAAATAAAGGTAAGTGGCAAGTATTAATTTAAATAAAAACGGTGCATCGTTGCGATGCACCAAATTGTTATTTACAATTAAGATAAATCAAATTAATTAAATCATGAAATTATGAAATTGATTAGCGGATTTTTGTGATAGGCTAGGCGTGGGTGAAATTTTATTCCAAGGAGCATATATGATATATGTGACTGAATAAAATTTTATCCACAACGACGCATATCGCAAAAAGACGCAATCAATTATCTAAAAAGTATATAACAGTACGTATACCCACTCGCATTCAGGCTGACATACTCACTGCCTGTGGCGGCAGCGGTTGACTGCTTGACCGTGAGCGTTGTTCCGCTCAGATTTGCGCCGAGCGTATTTGCCCTTTTTGATACAAATGCCGAAAAATGCGTGTGCATTTTACTTGCAAAATTCGCCGTGCTCGGTGCAGTTACATTCGCAAAAATGATACCGAATGACGGCTCAAACGGACAGCTGGTTTCAATCGTTCTGCTTGCACTGCTGTTGCCGAAATAAACATTCATATAATAAGGGCTGTTCCATTTTGCCCTCTCCTCGGCGGAAATATGTATATCTGTATCATTGCAATGATTTTTCATTGCAGTATCAACCGTTGAATTATCATAATTAAAATCTGCCATTTTCGGAATATCCGAACCCGACCATATATTAAGCCCGAGAAATTCACTTTTGTTTGAAGAACTCATTATTCACACTCCTTTATTCTAAGCCGTCAAGCATATGAAACGGCATATTCACTTCATCAAGTTCAAACCACCGCATTTCAAGATTATCAAAACTTTCATAACTTAAACCCCCGCCTGCAAGATAAATCATACTGAAAACCGGTGCGTATTTTTTTAAAAACCTGCCTGCGCGAATCAGATTTTCAGGCGAAACAGGATTTACAAAACCACGTATTGCAATCAGATTGTCGGCAAACACAATTTCTGCATCAGGTGCAATCTGCCTGAACTGCGTTTCAAACTCATCATAACTTAAAAAAGCACCGTCTTTCATAAATCTTTCCATAACCCTCATACGGCTTTCTTCAATATCTTCTTCGTGCCTTTCATCAATCAGGCTTAAAAACATACGAAGCCCCGCATCTTCTGCCGTCTGAATATAAATGTTTTTAAAAACACTGTCAAAAGCACTGTTTACAAAATCAAAGCCTGCTGCATATGCACGCGCTTCACCTGCACCCGTACTGCCCGCCGATACATCTATACCGAGATGTGAAAAAAGTTGTGATATTCTTTCAAAAACAGTATTATTCATAAACATTTACCTGCAATCCATAAAGTTTTAAATACTCATTTGTGCCGCAGGCAACCGTATCGCCTGCTGACGGAGTAAGCGAAATATTAATATCTTCGGTATACGGCAAATCCGCAAGCGTTTTTGCAAGGTCATATGAGCGGACTGCCCTGCCGATTTTTCCTGCACCGCAGAAATCATTTATTCTGCTCACTGCCAATTGACTGATTTCATCAAAATCAGCGCCCGAGTAAGCCTTTATATTGACCTCGACAGTATAATGTTTTGCTTTTGCCGAAATAAAATCAATTCTGCAATTGAACAATTTGCTGAAACTGAGCCGTTCAAGAATCTGCTTTTTCGTGCTATCTTTAATCTCACCGCTTGCCGTTTTCAGAACAATGCTGAAAACATTGCTGCTAAGCGAAATATGCGCATCAAGAACATCATCACAGCCGATAATCATTTTCTTTACCGACGCCTCATTAAGTGCATTATTTTCCCACTTATAAATTTCAAGTACCCTGTCGCGCAAACTTTCATCCGTTTCATCATCAGTACCGCCCTTGAACTCAGATGGGTTCATAACACCGCTTATGTATTTCGGCGGATTTACAATTGTATCTATCTGATTTGGCAGTACATTAAAACGCTCACCCGTTTCAATTGCCTTTGCTTTTACATTTACAGAAGTTTCGCCGGTTGAAATAACTGCATCTTCCTGCGTTTCAAACTGTATAAAAGGCATATCTGCCGCCGAGCAAACCGTTCCTTTCAGTATAACCGCATCAACCTCGGCAGGTATGTCTGTAAAAAAGGTCAGTATACCGCTTGCCTGCGTTGCCTTTTTTCTGCCAAGTCCACGCAATTCTGCGTGATAATCAAGATATACGCCCGTTGCAGTTTGCGGAAACGCCTGCCTGAAAATATAATCGGCATAACTGTAAACCGAAAAAAGTTCCGTTGCCACTGCCTTAATCCTGTTGTCCGTATCACTATAAGGCACCGTGTCCTTTTTCGCCTCGTCAAAATAGGCTTTTCGCATTTTGTTTGTAATTTCATCAAGTGTCAGACTCAAAATCAATATACACCTGCCCCTCTGTTTCATTTATATATAAATCAACCCGAAAACCGTTTTTATCAAGCAATATATTTTTCACGAAAAGCCCGTCAATATATTCCGCCGCATTATTTACACAAGAACGCAGAAAATCTGCACCTTTCTCTCCGCTTTTAAGCAGAGTGCCGTAATCAAAATCAGGATAAAACTTTCCAAAGGCTGTTGTAAGCGCCGTTTTAAAATCGCCCAGAACGGCGCTGAATTCTTTTGTTATCATTAAAAAATCTCCTCACCATAGGCATTAATAACAACGCCGTTTTTTGCAACCGTTAAACTGTTGTTTATAACAACCTCACCATTATTTTTAAGGCAGATACTTGCACCGCCGAGCGATTTTATCATAATCTCGCCGTTTTCAAGTTTATCATCGGTGTTCATTTTAATGCCTGCGCCCTTGCTGCCGTTTTCACCGTTAATAAGCAGAATTTCCTGCCCGAACGGCACGGCATAACTGTAGCCGTAGGGCGCATAAGTACTTATATTTTTAGCACACATATTTGATGTTGCCTCGGTTTTTCCGCCGTTTGCAGATGTTACCACCGCCGTTTCGGCAAGTGAAAAACCTGATTTTTTAAATCGTCTGCTAAGCCACATAATTTATCATCTTCCCTTCAGGTTTTCTTTTCATCACCAGCGTTGTTGTTTCGCCCTTTTCATTTTTTGCATAAATTATTTCACTCACAAAAAACTCGCCCTTATCGGTTTTCACCCTGTCAAAAAGATGAAAACCGCACACGCCCGAAAGTCTGATTTTAAGACTGTAATATTCATCAAGCGAGGCGGTAATTTTTCTTTCAGCCGCCTTTTCCCTTTGCCAGACAGGAAGACCCGAAAGATTTATTTTTCCGGAACGCTGAATTTTATTCTGCTCGGCAAAACTGCCTGTACAGTGATATTTATACCCCTCTGACGCATTGATTTTATAATCAACACGGCTGATAACACTGCTTCGGCTGATAATATATTCATGCGACAGTAGATGATAATCGTCAAGATACCTGACCTTTTTACCCTCACCGTAAACACGCATACTGCCGTTTTCATCAACGTAAACGGGGAACCCTGTCATCATAAAAACGAAATCATTTACCGCGCCGAAACAACTTGCGCCTTTTGAAACAATATAACTGTTTTCGGTAAAAATATCGGGCAGAGCGCATTTAAAGCCGAACTGCCTGATGTTGCTGATAAACAACTGTTTCGCAGTCGGATTTTTATATTCAAACGGTTCAGCCTCATTGTCAACAAGGATTGACGCCAGACTGCGTGCATAAATAAAATATTCAAAACCGCTCTGCGCCCTGCTCTCCTTCTGCAAATCGCAAAAGCCGTTAAAAACAAGACTGCCGTCATTTTCCGCCTTAACACAAACGATTTCGCCGAGTTCGCAGTCGGTGTCAAAATAAAGGCGCAGTCCCTTGCACGATGCACCTGCCTCGTCAATCAGTTCATAGGAAACGGCATTTTCAACCATATAATCCCTGCCGAGTGTATCGGTAAAAACAAACGTCATTTGATCACCACCCTGTCGCCCGAATTTACCGAGAACGGTGTGGCAAAATCATTAAGCGCCATTAACCGCTCAACAGACACATTGCACCTGCCTGCAATCTGAAACAGGTTTTCGCCGTCATCTGCAAGTGTGTAACTGAAATCAAAGGAAGACTTTTTACTGCTCATGCATTCAATAAAAACAAAACCGTAATCATATCGGTTTTTGTCTGCATTAAAACTGAATGTCAGTTCCTTAAAATACACCTTATAAGCACTTCCCTGCGGCAGATAAAGCCAGCCTGCACCGCCTTTTTCATGCAGCATTTCAAGCATAGCAAGTTTTTCAGAAGCATTATCACCGTAAAAACAGCCTTTGCCCGTAATTTCGGCAGGGCACAGCGCACCGCTGTTTACCCTGCTTTTACCGTTAAGGAGTGCCTTTTCGCTGATGATGCGCTTGTGACGAATTTCAATAAAATTCGGGTTTACATCAAACGAAAAGCCCTTAAACCTCATCTTACCCTTCATCGTCAGCACCAGCCTTTTCATAACCGTCATACCGCTTGCAGTCAAGCATCAGATATTCGGAAATATCATTAATCGTTTCATAATTTTCAAAATGATTCAATCTGCTCACCCCTTAATATTTCATCATCAAGTGTAAAAACGGCTCGTGCAACCGTACATTCTGTGTCTGCATCAGGCTCTGTTTTTGTAATTTTAACACCGAGTATGCAGAATTCACTGCAAATAACACGGCATATTTTTTCAAGAAGTGCAGTGCCGTTTTCGCTTTTATTTTTGTACGGCACAAAAACAGATACCTGAATTTTAACCTGACCCGACTGAATGTCTGCGCCGAGCCCCTCCTGCTCTGACTGAATATCATAAACAGAAAAGGCGGCAACGGCAGATTTCAGCAGTGTCGGCTTTGCCATTCTGGGATATGCAGTAATAAAAACAACGTTTTCATCTGCAATGCCGCCTCTTGCCGTGTCTGCAAAAAGTGCGGCATACTTTGATAAATCAATCATACGAGCCCTCCTGCAGTTTCTTTAAAATGCCGTAATAATAAATTGTTTCACCGCCTACGGTTACTGCCTCTTTCTTTTTAAAGACATAACTTTCTGCGCCCGATTTTATAACGGCGTCATCACTCACTGCCGTTATATCATGGTCAAACGGTCCTATATAGGTGTAATAATCTCTGCTGACAAAACCGATTTCCGTAAATCTGTCCTCAAACTCTGTTTTGGTGTTTTTGTGGTGGTGCTGAATAACGGCATAAAACGGCATTGACTGCCAGTCACCGTCGGTAATAACAGCCTCTCTGCCCGTTTTCTTTATGCCGTTTTTAATTTTATAGCGTCTGTTCATTTATACACCTAAAAAGGCAAAGCCCGCATCGTTTATAAACTGACTGCAGTCATCAAGTGCAATTCTGTAAATCTCTTTTGCACCGTCAAGTGCAGTTCCTGCCTTTTCCGTATAAGAAACATCGCCTGCCTTAAAACTTGTAACGCCGCTTTCGGCACTGTCAATGCAGCAGATTTTAAGATACGCTCTTGATGCCATCAACTGCATAATTCTGTCATCTGTAACATCTGCCGAATCATTCAGCATATCAAGCACGCTTGTAACAGAAGCATCAAGAATGAATTTATATTTTTCCATGTCTTCGGCTGAGAAATTACCCATAGCCATAAGATATTCTTTTATTTTTTCATAATCCATACTGACGTGCTTTGCCCCCCTTTCAGTTTAATTAAGCCTTTTTAACAGTTATGGCCTTGATTGCATCGCTAAAAATAACAGAAAAGCCTGCAGTTGCCGTAATGGTTGCTCTTTCAAGTTGTCTGTCAATCAACTTGTCATATTCCGTAGCGATATCACCAAGTTGAACCTTTTCAACAGCCGCAGAATTATCAAGTGCAAGCACTGTGCCTGCATCAATAAGTGAACACGGAGTAACATTTGCGCCAAACGGTGTAATCATACTGCCTGTGCCGTGAAAATTAAGACCTGCGTTTGAATCCTTAAACTCGCTCATATCAAGCATTTTTGCAACCTCGCTTGTATTGGCAATAATATTGGTAAGTCTGTAAGGATTGAAGGAAGCCCACAAATCAACATAATCCTTGTATGTAAGTTCGGTGTTTTCACTCTGAAGTGACTGAATATCCGCCGAATTAATGCAGGAAATAAGGTCGTTCATCTGTGACTTTGCAATATAAGCGCCGATCTGCTTCAATGTAACGGTAAACAAATCAAGTTTCTGATACTTGATTGCCTCATAAGATGCAGTAAGCATTCTGCCGCGCTTGTAAAGGCGGGTAAGTTTTTCCTTTGTCTTGATTCTTGTTTCGGGAATAAATGCACCCTCACCTACGACTGCAAGTTCTTTGTCGCCGTCATCGGGAACACTTTCAACAGAGCGGTAATCAAGCGAATCAATCGTTGTGGTCGTTGCTACAAGTTTTGAAATCTCGTCTGCATATTCAACGCCCTGTGCTACTGCTCTTGAAACGTATTCAGGAAAAAGAGCGGCTGAATCGGTAGTCTGGAAAAACTTTGATACAGTATCGGAATTTGCACCCGAAACCTTAATGTCAAATCTTTTCAACTGACGCTGGTACGCATCAAGTCCATCAAGTTCTGTGCCTGCATAATTTGCAGACGGGTCAATCTCTTCAAGTGATGCCGTAAAGCCTTTTGAGCCTGTATAAAGTCCCTTATCAAGTTTAATATTATCAAATGCCATAATTTCTGTCTCTTATACACATCTGACGCTGCCGACGACTTAATAG
>ERZ1027089.1204-NODE-1204-length-10427-cov-4.297243_pt1 | contig 10427 bp, 10 predicted proteins | sample MGYA00519412_ERZ1027089 | MGnify/ENA primary metagenome ERZ1027089 (study PRJEB26926, sample SAMN06164433) | human gut metagenome | biome: ENVO:00009003; feature: ENVO:2100002; material: ENVO:00002003 | host: Homo sapiens | place: USA | collected 2012 ... | reverse complement strand
CGGGGTCACAGGAGACGTAGACGATGCGCCGGGGGGACATGCGGTGAAGGGCTTCGATGGTGTCCGCGTTCAGGCCCTTTCTCGGCGGATCAACGACCACCACGTCCGGCCTGACGCCGCTTTTTTCCAGCTCCAGCGCCGCCTGTCCGGCGTCGCCGCAGAAAAATTCCGCGTTCGTGATGCCGTTCCGCACCGCGTTGTCCCGGGCGTCCGCTACCGCCTGAGGGACGACCTCTACGCCGATGACCTTCCCCGCCGCGCCAGCCATGGCCAGCGTGATAGTGCCGACGCCGCAGTACAGGTCCAGCACCGTGTCGGCCTTGGTGATCTCCGCCTGAGAAATCGCCATCTCGTACAGCCGCTGCGCCTGATGGTGGTTCACCTGATAAAACGACCGGGGGGACAGGCGGAAATTCAGGCCGCAGAGGGTGTCCTCAATATAGCCGGGGCCGTGGAGGGTGAGAAAGCGGTCGCCCAGCACGGCGTTGCCCCGCTTCGTGTTCACGGACAGCACCAGCGTGGTAAAGCCGGGAATCCCGTTCAGCCGCTGGACGAGCGCTTCCGGCCGGGGGATTTTTTCGCCGTTCACCGCCAGACACACCAGAACCTGCCCGGATACCGCGCCCCGGCGGACGTAAATATGCCGCAGAAGCCCCTTGCCGGTGGCCTCGTCGTAGACGCTGGCCCGGTATTGGTTTACATAATCAATTACCGCATCCTTCGCGGCGTCGATCTCCTCCGGGAGAATGCGGCAGCGGGCGTTTTCCACCACGTCGTGGGTGCCCGCCCGGTAGAATCCGGCGTAGGCGCGTCCTTTTTTCACAGCCACCGGATACTGCGCCTTGTTGCGGTAGCCGTGGCAGTCGGGGGCGGCGAGAATGGGGACTTCCGCCAGATTTTCGCCTCCGATGCGGTTCAGGCAGTTCTTCACCCGCTCCGCTTTCAGCCGGGTCTCCTCCGCGTAGTCCATGTGCCAGAAATCGCAGCCGCCGCAGAGCTTGGCGACCTCGCACTCCCGGTTGACCCGGTGGGGGGATTTTTCCAGAATCTCCACAATTTTCCCCGCCGCCCACGTCTTCTGCGCCTTCTCCACCCGGACGCGCACCTTTTCCCCGGCGACGGCGTTGGGGATGAACACGGCGCAGCCCTCGATGTGGGCGACGCCCTGTCCTTCGGCGGTGTAGTCCGTGATCTCGGCTTCGTAAATCTGGTTCTTGACTAGCATGGCATTCCTCACAAAATGGTTTCCATGTGGATGTTCCGGGGTTTCAGCCCCTGCTTTTCGTAGAAGTGCATGGCGCTGTCGTTGCCGCACCATACGTTCAGCGTCACCGTGCGGCAGCCGATCTCCCGGGCATAGGCCACGGTGTGGTCGTACAGCGCCTGCCCCACGTGCTTGCCCCGGCAGGCTTCGTCCACGCACAGGTCGTCAATGTACAGTGTGCGGTCGTCTAAGAGCACCGGGTCGTTTTCCCGAACCTGCAAAATGCAGAAGCAGTAGCCCAGCACCTTCCCGTCCTCGACGGCCACGAAAATGGGACGGGTGTCATCGGTGAGCATCCGGGCAAGGGTCTGCTCGTCGTATTTCTGCGCGCCTGCCCGGAACAGGTCGGGACGGATGCGGTGGTGGACTTCCCCCACCTCAAGCAGCAAGTTAATCATACCGGGAATATCCCGGGTTTCAGCAAATCGGATTTCCATAATAATTACCCCTTTCAAAATCGCTGTTTGCGAGGGGCGCAGACAGTTTATTTTTTGTAGTTTACCACATTTTCGCACGCCGGTAAAGTACGGGGTTGAGAAAAGGCGAAAAAACTGATATGATACCCACAAAGGATGGGATGGATATGGATTACGGAAACTGCAACCTCTGCCCGCGGCGGTGCGGCGTGGACAGAACGGCGGGGCAGCGGGGCTTCTGCGGCTGTCCGGATACCGCCCTCGTGGCCAAAGCCATGCTCCACAAATGGGAGGAACCGGCGCTGGCAGGAGCCGGGGGAAGCGGCGCGGTTTTCTTCGGCGGCTGCACGCTCCGGTGCCGCTACTGCCAGAACGCCGCCATCAGCGGCGGCGCGGTGGAGAAGGCCACGGATTCCGCCGGACTCAGGCAGCTGTTTGAAGACCTGATCGCCCAGGGGGCGGAAAACATCGATCTTGTGACCCCCACCCACTTTCTGCCCACGATCCTCCCGGCGCTGCGGCCGAAACTGCCCGTGCCGGTAGTGTACAACTGCGGCGGGTACGAGCGGGTGGAGACGCTGCGGGCGCTGGAGGGGTGCGTTGACATTTACCTTCCCGACTTCAAGTACGCGGACGCCCGTCTTGCCAGCCAGCTGTCCGGGGCGGCGGACTATTTTCCCGTGGCCGCCGAGGCCATCCGGGAGATGGTGCGGCAGGTGGGTGCGGTGCGCTGGGAGGGGGAGAAGGTCACCCGGGGCGTTATTATCCGCCACCTGATCCTGCCCGGAAATGTGGAGAACTCTCTGCGGGTGCTGGACTGGATCGGGGAGAATTTCGCCCCCGGGGAGGTGCTGGTGAGCCTGATGCGCCAGTACACGCCCATGGGCGGACTTCCCGCCCCCTTCGACCGCCGGGTCACCGATGAGGAATACGACGCAGTGCTCAGCTGGATGTATCTGAACGAATTGGAGGGTTTCACGCAGGAAGCCGAGGCGGCGGACACCGGGTTCATTCCGGATTTTCTGCCCGGTGAGCAGTAATACACAGGCCGTTGGCGTCCACTTTCGTGGCTGCCAACGGCCTGCATTTTATTTTTCCGCGAACTCCTGATACTAGTTTTCAATAAAACGGTTAAAAACCGTTTTATTCGGCTGCTGTTTCAGCAGCCAGCGGCGTAGCCGCAAAAAACGTAAGTCCATACATTTCTCGCCGCCACCGGCGGCCTGCGAAGGATTCGCAGGATAAAATGGTGTTAACCATTTTATCGAGAAATAGTATGAACAAAAAATAATTGCAAACCCTATCCAATCGGCGGGGGCAAAAAGGAGCGATAACGGCTAAAATAATAACGGAAACTGCAAAAGGAGAGAAAGGCGGTGAAGAGCACGGATGCGAAGAATTGTGTTGGATATGAAGGGCGGACTTCTGGCGGAGGCGGTCATGCAATCGCTTTCGGGATGCGACCCGGATTTTCTTGTCTACCTTTCCTCAAAGCCGGAGGAAACGCTTGCCCTGTGCCGGACCTGCCGTGCCAATGTGTTGGTGATGGAGGTCATCCGGCAGGGCATCTGGAAGCTGAGCGAACGGCTCAAGCTTTGCAATGCTGTAAAGCAGCTCGGTTGGGTCTGCAAGGTCCTGCTTCTGGTGGATGAAAACGCGGACGAACTGCTTGCCTCCGAGGTACGGCAGGCGGTGAAGGATCAGTTGGCAGACAATTTTATTTATGCGTCGGTATCGCCGACTTACCTCGCCGGTGTGATCGACACGCTTTAGAAAGGAGTGGTTATATTGCAGGTCGTTATACAGAAAATTCCTGAGAATTTGCAGGAATTTGAAACACTCACCGCCAAAGGGCGGCAGCCGGAGCACATATGCGCGCTGTTCCTGTGTGCGCTGGCACTGTTTGATCGGGACAAAGATGCAGGCACCGCCGCAATGGATATTTTGCGGGGGCCTAAGCCAATGTCGCCGTATGACTGCCAGTTCCTGCGCGACCGACTGCGCGGCAAAGCCTATCTGCCGCTTGCATATTTTGAAGGCGCAGCGCCGGAAAACGGTTATCAGCCGCGTATGCCGTACACGCTGAACGTGCTATCGGACCCAAGGCCTCAGGATATAGAGCCGGGCTATATGCGCGTGTTCCTTAAAACGGCGGGCGCGGATTCGCCGCGGCCTATGAAGCTGCGGCAGAAGGCCTCGACCGGCCAGTGGTTTTTGTGGGAGTATTCCAGCATTCTCAGCGGAATCCGTATTCCTGCGGCACAAGACCCGTGGGCATAACAATAGTGAGGAAGGAGATTGATACATACATGGGACTGTTCGATAAGAAATATTGTGATATTTGCGGGGAAAAGATCGGCTTGCTTGGCAACCGCAAGCTGGAAAACGGCAATCTCTGCAAAAACTGTGCCAAAAAGCTCTCGCCGTGGTTTTCCGACCGGCGCAATAGCACCGTCGAAGAAATCAAGGCGCAGCTTGCCTACCGGGAAGAAAACCAGGGAAAGGTAGCGGCATTCCACACGACCAGAACACTCGGCACGGACACCAAAGTGCTTCTTGACGAGGACGCTGGGAAATTTATGGTAACAAGAGCAAGAGATCTGCAAGAGGCAAACCCGGATGTTCTGGACTTTGCAGACGTGACCGGCTGTAATCTCGACATTGACGAGAGCCGCTCGGAGCTCATGCGGGAGGATAAGGACGGCAAGGAGGTCAGCTACAACCCGCCGCGCTACGAATACTCCTACGATTTCTACATTACCATTTTCGTCAACAACCCTTACTTTGACGAAATGCGCTTCCGACTCAACTCAAGCTCTGTGGACATCACACCGCCGCCCGCATTGCGTCCGGGCATGGCGGGCGGATACAACCCGGAGACCAATGTTGAGTACCGCGGCTGTAAGAGGCTCGGCGAGGAAATCCGACAGGCGCTGACGCAGGTTCGCAGGGACGTGCGTGAAAAGATCGAGCAGGCCGCCGCGCCCAAGACGGCCGTCACCTGCCCCTACTGCGGCGCGACCACCACGCCGGATGCCAGCGGCTGCTGCGAATACTGCGGCAGCGCGATCGGCGGCTGAGCCGGAAGGGGCAAAAGCCCCGGCATGGCTTTTAGGCGCAGAATCGTCACAAAAAGATCAGGCAGCACACCACACGTCAGCCACACACTTGATTTTTGAAAGGAGACAGCACCATGGCAAACTTTACCGACAGCATGAAAGAGGCAGCATTCGCAACCAGTCCCCGTGAATTTGATCTTTCCTATTCCACCACACTGGAAGAGATCATGGAGAAGCTCAATGCCCGCAAGGCAGCATTCCAGATGCCGTTCCAGATCAAGGGCGGCATTCCCGGGCAGCGCATCTCGTTCGAGAAAGAACCGAATGTGGACGTTGGCCTCTGGCTTTTCCTCAAGGACGGCACACACATCCGGATCCAGCCGGTCATTACGGAGTCCAAGATGTCGGTTGGCGGTATGCGCGTTGATAAGAACAGTGCGCTGCGCAAGGGACTCAAGGGCGCGACGGTAGGCCTTGCAACGGAGCGCGGCGGCTATATCGACACCGTGACTGAAACCGTGAAGAAGATTTTGAACGGTGAGGAAGTAGAGGACTATGTTGCGCCGGAGGTTCCGGTCGAAACGAAGGACTGGATGACAACGTTCCTGCTCTGCCTCTTCCTTGGCGGCCTCGGCGTCCACCGCTATTATGTCGGCAAGATCGGCACGGGTATTCTTTATACGCTGACGGCAGGTCTGTTTGGCATCGGGTACCTTGTTGACTTTATCAAGATTCTCTGCGGCAAGTTTACCGACAAGAACGGAAACGCGATCCGGCGGGAAAAGAAATAAGGAAAGCAAAATGTCTCAGGTATGCACTGTTGTTTTTCTGGAATTATGTGTTATTTCCTGTTGATCGGCAGATTTGTGCATCCTTGAAGGATATTGGGAGGGAATTATGAAACAGACGAAGACCAAGCTTCTATGCCTGCTTCTTGCGATGCCGATGTTGCTCAGCAGCCTCACCGCCTGCGGAAAGGATAAGGCGAAAGATTCCAATTTGATCAAGCTCGGCGACTATGAGCTGCTCTACAAGGGCGCGTGCATCATGGAAGATTCGGACGGAAATGACGCAATCGTTCTGACACTGGACTTCACAAACAACGGTAAGGAAAACGCCTCGTATCTCTGGAGTGTCAACGAAACCGTTATGCAGAACGGCACGGAGCTGGAGATTGCGACAGTTGTTGCCGACTACGAGAGCTATGAAACCGTGATAAACAGCCAGTTCACGGACATCGCGCCGGGTACGACGCTAGAGGTGCAGACGGCCTATGTGCTGCGCGACCCGACCGCTGCGGTGGAGGCGACCTTTGAGCAGATCTTCGGCAAGAAAAGCGGCAAGATCACCGTCGACCCCTCCACGCTCAGCCGCGTGGAGACCACGGAGACGGGCATGACGGATGACGGCGGGCTGACCGCCACGACCGGCGACGCGCTGCTCGACTGGTGGAACGGCGCATGGTACGGCTGGTGGAAAATGACCGGCTGCTCGGGTTCTTACGAGAGCATGGAGGGGCAATGGTGGGATGTCTGCGGCGAGATCGCCATTGGCGCAGACTATACGGGTACCATCACACTCTGGGATGAGGACTACACCAGAGCCGACCCCATGGCGCTGGCCTCCGTCAGCCTGAATGAAGCCGGAACCGGCGAGCATGGCACGGTCATGTCCGAGGGCGGCTGGTTCACGGACACGGCTCTGGCACATGCGGACTGGATCGTCGATCCCGGCCTTCTGGACTATGACGACCTGATCTGGATCGACGGCGACTACGAAAACGGCGACGACACGTTCCACTACGACATCTATCTGCGCCCCTGGGGACTGTACTGGGAGGACATGGACGAGAGCGGCTATCCCTACCGCTATACCGACTGGTACCTGCCGCTGATTGACGCGGGCATGCCCATGCCGGACGCCATCGGAGAAGAGCCGTCGAACGACTTTAATCCGCATGACAGCGCCCCGCTCACCCAGACGGACGCTGCGGCATCCGGCGGAGACGGCATCGTGACCGAAGAGCAGGTACAGAAGGGCTACGTCTGGATGAACGAGGTCAATAATAATATTTTTGACGCTACTTACGAGGATATTGTTGCCTACTTCGGCGTGGAAGGTCAGTTCGTCAAGGAAGAGTACAGCGACCACATGAAGGCAAACTACCGCTACTACAAATGGATCTCTGCGGATGATGACTCCCATTTCATCTACGTCAATTTCAAGGAAGAGAGTCCGGGCATTTATGAGGTGAGCGGATACAATACGAGCGGCTTCTCCGGCGAGGAGGCCATAGCGAAGTATCTTGACACCGTCAAAGCGGAAGCTGCGGAGGCAAACAAGGCAGCGTCTGCAAACGCCGAGATGAAGGACTTCTCCGTGGAAATCGCCCAGTTTGCAAAAGACGATGTTAAGGTCAAACTCATGACGAAGATCCCGGTATCCGGATGGTCGTTCGATGACGGAAAGCGCAGCCTGGTGGAAAACGACGATCCCACAGCGTTTGGCGCGGGCGCCATTCAGTTTGAGGTAAGAGAGAGCGTTGAAAAATTTGATTTCTACAAGGACAGCTTCGAAAACTACAAGGATATCGAGGACCGCGTGATCGGCGGCATCACCTTCCGCGGCCGCACCTATAAGTACATCGGCTACGAATGGATTCAGTATATCGCGCAGCTTGACGACAGCCGTGCCCTTTCCATCGGCCTTCGCAACTTGGACTGCGTCCCGGGAACGATGCCGGACATCATCCTCAGCAACATGTCATTCAGGTAAGGTCGTCGTCCTCCTGAAAACCATATGAAAACCGGCTCCCGCCCCATTTTGGAGCGGGAGAATCCGGCTTTTCGCAAAAAACGGAGGTGGTGCCATGAAACGCAAAGCGCTCCGCATCATGGCAGGTCTGATCGCAGAAAAGCGGATCGCGATCACGCTTGCCAACAGCGACCATGCAGCGGCCGATGTGCGCGTCTTGTACGATTCGGAGGAAAACGTCATAAAGGACACGTACCCGATCTATCATAAGCAGTGAGCCTGCGAACATATCCGAAAAACACAATCATACCTGCGCTTGGTGCTGCAAGCTGCCCTTGCGGACTGTAACGCCTGTCCAGGAAACGAGGAATTTTAGATGGCAACACAAGTAACAAATTATCAGTGCCCCGCCTGTATGGGGCCTCTCCATTTTACGGGAGAATCCGGCAGATTGGAGTGCGACTACTGCGGTTCGAGCTTCAATACAGCGGAAATTGAGGCGCTCTATGGGGAAAAAGAAGCGAATGCAGTGGAAGCGGCGCAAAACACCGCCGAAGCGGAAGAGGCTACCGCAGACGGCTCTGACTGGGACACCTCCGGTCTGAGCGAGGACTGGGGTGCAGACGCAGGCAGCATAAAAGCGTACTGCTGTCCCTCATGCGGTGCGGAACTGCTCTGCGACGCAACGACGGCAGCCACGTCCTGCCCATACTGCGGAAATCCGTCGGTGATTCCGGGGCAGTTCTCCGGCGTTCTGAAGCCCGACTTTGTGCTTCCCTTCAAGCTGAGCAAGGAGGACGCCATCAAGGCGCTGAAGAAGCATTATCTCAAAAAGCCATTGCTCCCATCGACCTTCTCCAAAGCCAACCATCTGGAGGAGATCAAGGGTGTGTATGTACCTTTCTGGATGTACGACGGCGAGGCCAGCGGAAGTGCGCAATTCCATGCTACGCAGGTACATACCTACACCTCAGGAGATTATGAGATCACGGAGACAAGGCACTATGATGTGCAACGCGCAGGTTCCATTGCCTTTGAAAAGATCCCGGTGGACGCATCGAGCAAAATGCCGGACGATTATATGGACTCCATCGAACCGTACGATTATACAGAGCTAAAGCCGTTTTCCACGGCGTATCTGCCCGGATTTCTGGCGGATAAATATGATGTAAGCGTGGAAGACAGCCGGGACCGGGCGGATCGGCGCTGCGCAGGCTCGCTGGTGAATGCGCTGGAAAAAACCGCGACCGGCTATGCCTCCTGCAATGAAACGGGCCGGAGCATCCAGTTGAAGCGCGGAAAGGTGCATTACGCGCTGCTTCCCGTCTGGATCCTGAATACAAGGTGGGAGGGAAAAGATTTCCTCTTTGCCATGAACGGTCAGACCGGCAAGCTTGTCGGCAACCTTCCGGTCAGCACGAAACGGGTAATTGGCCTGTTTGCGGCAATCGCGGCATCTCTTATTGCCATCAGTGTGACCGCGCTGCTGCTTTTGGCGCGATAGGGAGGGCTGAGACATGAAAAAAAGAATACGTTGTCTCCTGCTGGTGCTTATGTTCTGCCTTGTGCTCTGCGTGGGCGCAGCTGCGGCTGAGCAGACAGGCGCACAGCTTTCTTACGTGACGGACGCAGCCGGACTTCTCAGCGAAAACGAAAATATGCTGCTGGAAAAGATGGCGGAAAGCGTCTCCAAAAAGTATGGTGTCGGCGTCTACATCGTAACCGTGGAGGACTATCGGGACTTCCATTCTGAAGGCGTCTATAAGGCGACCTACACCATTTACCATGAATGCACCATGGGCGAAGGACCGAACCGCGACGGGATCATGCTCCTGCTCAGCATGGATGACCGTGACTGGGCGATGTTCTGCTATGGCAAGCGCTGCGAATACGCATTCAACAGCTATGGGCAGGAGAAGCTGGAAAAGGTCTTCCTCGACAATTTCGGCGAGAACGACTGGTACGGCGGCTTTGAGGATTACGTCAAAGAATGCAGAGTCTATCTGGAAAAGGCTTCCGCAGGAAAGCCCGTCCGGGCGAGCTTGTTCTATCCGCTCCTTATCGTGATCGGTCTTTCCCTGCTGGCAGCCGCCGCGGTCGTCGCCGTGATATGGCAGAAAATGGACACTGTATCAGAAAAAGCAACCGCGAACGCCTACGTCTCCGCGGGACTCCGGCTTACGGAGCAAACAGATCGCTTTACCCATAAGACGACCTCCAGCCGGAAGATCGAGCGCAGCTCCTCCAGCAGCGGAAGCAGTTACAGCGAATCCGGCGGCGGCGGTTCCGGCCGAAGCGGAAAATTTTGAAAGGAGCGACCATGAAAACAACCCCCAGACGAGTATTCGCACTAATGCTGGCGTTGATTCTGTTGTTGTCCCTCTGTGCCTGTGTACAGAAGACGCAAACAGAGCCTAACGAATCGAGAACAAGTACAGATAAGGTAAAAATGCCTACTAAACCCGACAAAAAAGCGCCTGAAAAGCAGCTGGAGGAAGCTCCATTGCAAAATGATATGCGTGATCGCACGTCACGCGACGAGGCGTCAGACACACAGCCGGTACAATACGGGTTTTCACAGGAGGCAGAAAACTCGCTTGGATGGCTGCGGGACAGGATCGACTTTCCAATGACCATGTTTGGCGCGGCATATCTCGGTTATGTCGGCGGCCTGTTTGAGGAGGGCTTCGAGGCGGGCTTCCCCGCATGGCTGTGGGAAACCAACGAGGCCATGCTGCTCAAATACCCCTTTATCACGGAGATTGACGAGGATCACATTATCGGCGGCGCGGGGTATCTGTATTGCATCGTGCCGGTCGATGAGAACGCGACGGTTGCAATCAACCGTGTCCAGTGGAACGAAAAAACACAGACCGACGAGGTCACGGAGGTGCTCTGACCGAGCGCGGTCATGCCGCTCCAGCCGTCGGCAAG
>ERZ1027089.1197-NODE-1197-length-10445-cov-21.178441_pt1 | contig 10445 bp, 11 predicted proteins | sample MGYA00519412_ERZ1027089 | MGnify/ENA primary metagenome ERZ1027089 (study PRJEB26926, sample SAMN06164433) | human gut metagenome | biome: ENVO:00009003; feature: ENVO:2100002; material: ENVO:00002003 | host: Homo sapiens | place: USA | collected 2012 ... | reverse complement strand
CTATTAAGTCGTCGGCAGCGTCAGATGTGTATAAGAGACAGGAATAATAAAATGTGCGACTAAATAACGTACTTTATCAAAAGAAAAACAACTGAATAACATTACACTTCATAAGGTCTGTTTTTTATATCAATCGCCTTTCTTGTTAGCAAGTATTTTTGCCCTAAAAACAGAACTCGCAGCCACTCTGACCTACGGAGACCAAAACGACAAGGATAACAATATCTACTACCGTATCCTGAAAACCACATTTTACGAAGGAGGCCCGGAAGAAATCACCGGATTACATACAGAAGCCCTGGGAGTGCTTTCCCCGGTTGACAGTATGGACAGCTGTGAGGAAATGATGATTCAGGACTGGCCGGGCGCTCTTTACAAGAAAGATGACACGGCATTTCTCTGTTGGACTTATTCTCCGGAAGTCACTTATGTTCTGGAATACACTCCAAGCAAAATTGATGATTCCGAAATCATCAAGATAGCTGAAAGTGCAGAACCTGTAAAATAAAAACCACAGGGTGATATGAAGGTGATAATGCCCTCCAGGAAAGCTACTGCGTATTGCATGAACCGCTGCACCCCTTTCCGAAAATACCGGACAACAGTCAGACGATAAAGCCCATATAGGCCATCGTGATGAACGGGTTAGAAGTCAGCGGACAAGCTCCAGTGGGGCATCCCACAAAGTAGTAATATGCAAGGCCAACTAATGCGCCGCCTGCGGTAAAAAGAACTGGCTTCAGCCATTTTTTAATTTTTCTTTCATCTCACATTCCTCCTGCTAAATATTCCTCTGCATAGTGAACAGCAGTTGCCCCATCGGCTACAGCAGTTACGACCTGCCGTAATGCCTTTGTGCGGACATCCCCAACGGCGAACACACCGGGGATGTTGGTGCGGGTACTCTCATCTGCAATAATGTATCCAGCCGGATCAATCTCAATCTGATCTTTCATCAATTCGGTGGAAGGCTTTCTTCCCACGCTTACAAATACACCATCGCAAGCAAGGGTACTTTCTTCTCCAGTTTTCACGTTCCTAATCTGGATACCGGTCAGCTTTTCGTTATGGAGCAGAGCTATAATCTCACTGTCCCAGAGAAATTCTACATTTTCTGTTTTCATCAAAGGTTCATGGTAGATCTTTGTTGCTTTTAGGGTGCCTCTGCGGTGGACGACGATGACTTTTTTGCAGATCCGGGAGAGAATCAGCGCATCCGCCGCAGCGGTATTGCCACCTCCTGCGATGACAACTGTTTTATTCCGATAGAACATTCCGTCACAGGCTGCACAGTAATGGACACCTTTACCGATTAACGCCTGTTCCCCATCAACACCCAGCTCTCTGGGACCGGCTCCTGTAGCCAATACGATGGATTTTGCGTACATAGCGCCTTCGCTGGTCACAGCTTTCTTTACAGAACCTGACAGTTCCAGAGACAGCACCTCAGTCAGCTTGGTTTCCACACCAAACCGCTCCGTTCCTCGCTTCATTTTTTCTCCCAGGGAGAAACCGTCGATGCCATCCTCGAAGCCGGGATAGTTGTCGATTTGCTCGGTCAGAGCCATCTGCCCACCGGCAGACAGCTTTTCTAAAACCACGGTGTCCATTCCTGCTCTTGCAGCATAAAGGGCTGCGGTATACCCGCCGGGACCGCCACCTACAACGATCATGTCATAGATATGCTGCGCATTATTTACTTCCTGAGTCCGGTGCTGTAAGGTTTCCTCAATAAAAGCCACCAGCTGCGCTCTGGATTCCGGAGCGACGATAGAGCCAAGAGTCTGTCCGCTGTGATAGATCAGCAGAGTAGGGACAACTTCAATAGCCTCGGTCTCAGCCAATTCCGGTTCATCATCAATGTTGACAGCAGTGAATACCAGCGTATCCTTATATTCCTCAGCAACGCTTTCCAATGCTGGAGCCAGACGGCGGCAATATACGCACCAAGGGGCTGAAAACTCCACCAGAACAGTCTTTCCGCTATACACCATTTCTTCAAATTGATTTCTATTAATATTGATAACTGCCATATTGCCAGCTCCTTTCCTTTACTTGATTATAGTATAGCCAATCTAAAATAACATTTCGGTGATGAGATCACATAAAATAGTGCGACATTGCTGCCGCACTAAAATTTTTCGTTATTAAGTAACTCGAGGATATAGTGATTAAAGAACCAAAGAAGGAGCAGAGTAAATTCGTGCTGCCAATTCCTGATTGAGCATATACAAGCTCTTGGGATCGGAGCCAAAGAGTTCAATTTTGGAAATCAAATTCTTTGCATTGGTTTCTTCTTCACCTTGTTCTTTCACAAACCAATCGAGGAACTGCATGGTACGGAAATCCTTTGCTTCGTAAGCCTCACTATAGATATCATTAATCAGCGAGGTCACATATTTTTCGTGCTCAAGACCTGCCTTCAAAACATCCATATGGCAAGCTGCATTCAGATCAGGCTTGTCAATGGCTTCAAGCGTTACCTTCTGGTTTTCGTTTTGCAGGTACTGATAGAAAAGCATGGCGTGGTCACGCTCTTCCTGAGCCTGAATTTTATACCAGTTGGCAAAGCCGTCAAGCCCGACTTCCTCGAAATAGTTTGAAAAATTGAGATAAAGGTATGCGGAATAGAATTCCTTATTTATCTGTTGATTGATAAGCGCATGTACTTTTTCGTCCATTTGCAAGAATCTCCATGTTAAATTTCAGTTTTCCACAGGCCGTGGAGGTTGCAATAAGCATAGACAGCTACGGCTTTATCGTCTCCCAGGGAGAAGGTGACATGGGGTTCGTCACCGGGCTTCAAAACCTTACGCTGACCACCGTTTTCGGTCTGGACATAGACCCACTCGATGAAATGCTCCGGAAGCATAGGATGATCTACAGAACCCACATTGACATGGATTGCACCATCTTCAACAGTAACAGCAGGCAGATGCTTTTCGCCGCTGGCTTCTACGGTGTTAGGCTCGAGAGCCTCCATTTTCTGACCACAACACATCATGGGAACACCTGCGTCGTGAATCATACCAACCAGATTGCCGCAATGACGGCAGATATAAAATTTTGCGTTCATAGTTACTCTCCTTTACATGATTTGTTTTTGCTACAGAATTTACGGGTTATTCAGAAGAGAAATGATCTTTTCCTACGCTGCACAGAGGGCACTCAAAATCCTCGGGAAGGTCTTCCCATTTTGTGCCGGGTGCAATTCCATTGTCAGGATCACCGACAGCTTCATCATAAACCCAACCGCATACATCACATACATATTTCATAAACATTTTCTCCTTGTAAACAATTGATTCTTAGTAATTTTCCGCACGCACTTCGAAGAATGCCTGAGGATGCTTGCAGACAGGGCAGATATCAGGAGCCTTGGTTCCTACTACGATATGTCCGCAGTTACGGCACTCCCAGATGGTAACGCCGCTCTTCTCAAACACCTGCATGGCCTCCACGTTGCTCAAAAGCTTGCGGTAGCGCTCCTCGTGCATCTTCTCAATGGCAGCTACGCCACGGAACTGTTCAGCCAGATCATGGAATCCCTCCTCATCAGCTTCACGAGCCATGCGGTCATACATATCCGTCCACTCGGCGTTCTCACCTTCAGCAGCATGGAGCAGGTTCTCGGCAGTATCGCCCAGCTCGCCCAGAGCTTTGAACCACAACTTGGCGTGCTCCATCTCGTTCTGTGCAGTATGCAGGAACAGAGCAGCAATCTGCTCGTAACCGGCTTTCTTGGCTACTGAAGCAAAGTAAGTATATTTGTTGCGTGCCTGAGATTCACCAGCAAAGGCTTCCCACAGATTTTTCTCTGTTTTGGTGCCTGCATAGGGATTCTTTGCAGGAGCCGCAGCATCCTCAATCTTCACAAACTTGTTGGCAGGCTGCTTGCAGATGGGGCACTTAAAATCAGGTGTCATAGGGCCTTCGTGAATGTAACCGCAGACTGTGCATTTCCATTTTTCCATTTTCTTTTCCTCCATTTTTTCATTGAATTGAATGTTTTTTAACAGGGATTCCACAGCATCCACAGGAATGCCGGGATACGTTTTAATACTTTCCAGAAACGATCTGGTGTTGCTGCTCTGAGGCAGCATAAAGCCGGCTTCTCTGCACAGATCCTCAGCCATCAGGCGAGAGGATTTTTCCACAGCGACGCTCAAGACATCAGGAAGCTGCGAAGCAATGTTCTCTGCATTGGCTTTGCTTTGAACTAAGCCACGAAGTGCTTCGACAACTTTTTCTTCTTTCGGCTGCTGCGGCGGCAGTTCTTTTGGAACCATAGAGATTGCAGAGGATGGACAGGCTTCGGCACAGGCACCGCAGCCGATACACTTTTCAGGATCAATGATGCTGTTCTCTGTATCAGTCGCTCCGGTTGGGCAGACATAGAGGCAAAGGCAATCCTTGGTACATAAGCGAAGATTTCTTACTGCATATTTTTCAGCCATAGTTATGCCCTCCCTTCCATTTTTTCAAATTTCCAACTGGGAACCTTACACACCGGACATAGCTCCGGAGCTATGTCACCAACATATACAAAACCACAGACCGTGCAAACCCAGACACCGGTGTTTTCCAACATCTTGTCTCCCTCAGATTCATATCGAGTCAGCAGAGATTGGAGCATTCGGGTAACCTTTTCACTCCATACCTGACAGCGCAGACCACCCCGATCAGGCTTTTCACCGGCTATAGCATTGCCATAGGGATACCCTACAGACAAATCCTTGTCAATGAGTTCCAGCAGCTTGGCTGTGCTGGCCTCCTCGACGGGCGCAGCCTTGCTTCTGAAGAACTCTGCCAGTTTTCTGAAATCATCTGCCTGCTGGGGCAGATACTGCTTTTCGCAGCCACGGGCCAGATTGGAGCAGATGATGCTCATTTCCATGGGAGAGAGTTCCTTGTCCACATGGGGCTTTTCAAGGACCTCCTGGGACGCTGTTTTTTCTTCTTTGGGTTTGAAAGCGTCTTTGCCTGCTTTACAGACAGGACACTTCCAATCGGCAGGTAGGTCTTCCCACTTGCCACCGACAGCTTCATCGTGAATATATCCACAAATGCCGCAAACATATTGTTTCATAGGTTTTACCGCCTCCTTTATCTATATTTTATCAAATCACGACACATATTCCGTGACTTAATCACCTATTTCAGTCGCAGGAGTGATGGCCGCAGCCGTGGGAACCGGAACAAAACCATCATTATCCGGCAAACAACAAACTTTTCTGCATTTTCTCGGTCTTGGCATAGATTCACCTTCATATTATTTGCAGCATATGCCATTTATACAACCATTGTACATCATCCCTTTCCTATAGTCAACGGAATTATTGACATATGCTATAAATTATTTTATACTATGTGTATTCAAGGAGGTGTACCCATGGATTTTTCATCCTATTTTCCAATTTGGAATAAACTGACACCGACCCAGCAGCAGATTTTGGAGCGAAATGCAGTTTTACGAAAAGTGGACAAAGGGACTGTGATTCACAACGGAACTGTGGAGTGTACCGGTCTTCTGCTGGTAAGAAGCGGACAGCTTCGTGCCTATATTCTTTCCGATGAAGGACGGGAGATTAGCCTCTATCGTTTGTTTGATCGGGATATTTGCCTGTTTTCCGCCTCCTGTATGATGAACAGCATTCAGTTTGAGATCACCATTGAGGCGCAGAAGGATACCACGATGTGGGTTATTTCTGCTGACACTTATCAGCGCATTATGAAAGAGTCTGCTGTGGTAGCTAATTTTACCAACGAAATTATGGCTACCCGTTTTTCTGAGGTTATGTGGCTCATGGAGCAGATCATGTGGAAAAGCTTTGATAAAAGGCTGGCAGAATTTCTGCTGGAGGAATGCAGCTTAGAGGAAACAAACATCCTCAAGATTACCCATGAAACCATTGCGGGCCACATGGGCACCGCCCGTGAGGTAGTTACCCGAATGCTTCGCTATTTCCAGAACGAGGGTATGGTCAGGCTGACTCGTGGAACAGTGGAGGTTACAGACAAAATCAGACTGGAACAATTGAAAAATGATTAAGCAAAAAGGACATCTGCTTGCTATTAGTTGCAAGCAGATGTCCTGATTTTATGCTCGATCCATTCCGCAGGCCGTAGCCGATTCAATGAGACAGCGATCATTGGTCACAGCATCATAGAAACGGAAGCCGCCGGAGAAGTTATAGCAGTCAAAGCCGTTTCCGGCCAGGATACGACAAAGATCTTGATGACACTGCTGCCTTGGGAGCCGGTATAATGGCTGTCTCCGCCACAGATGTTGTCCGCAGCGATTCGTCCCTGTTTATTGGCAGGGCCAGCCAAAGAGATCAGAGCATCCTGCCCGGTGACGAAGTGCTTCACCTGCACCGCATCGCCCACGGCATAGATGTCGGAAATGGAGGTTTCCATTCGGTCATTGACCACAATACTTCCTTTAATGCCCAGTTCCAACCCGGCATCCTTTGCAAGGGTGGTTTCGGGAGAAACACCAATGGCCAGGATTACCATATCCGCATGGAGAGGCTGTTCGTCTTTCAGCAGCACATCCACGCCGCCGTCCCTTTCCTCAAACCCTTCTACGGCATGACCAAGTGCCAGCTTTACACCGTGCTTGCGCATTTCATTATGGATGAAAGAAGCCATATCGGCATCAAAGGGATTCATAAGCTGTTTTGGACGCTGGACAATGGTGACATCCATCCCCAGCTCTCGCAGGTTTTCTGCCAGCTCCAATCCAATGAAGCCACCACCTGCCAGTACAGTGGATTTGGGATGGTTTGCATTGATGTAATCCTTGATGCAGAAGGTATCTTCAACAGTGCGCAGGGTAAACAGCTTATCAAGACCTACACCGGGAAGCCGGGGCTGGGTAGGCTTGGCTCCGGGAGAGAGAATCAGCTTGTCATAGCTCTCCTCGAACTCCTCACAGAGTATTATGATTCTTAGATGCAAAGTAAATTGCTGCAGCTGCCGCCATAGAGGATGTACCAACACCACCACAAGCAGAACAGAATGCGAAAACCTTTGAACTTTCATCACCGAACTTTAGGCCAGAAACACTTCCAGCTTTTTCTGAATACACGCTGAGAATTTGCTTGTAAATCAAATCTGCTCTTTGGAATTTGCAAATAGCCCTCTGTTCATTAACCATGTCTACATCAATAGAGTCTACAAAATAGGCAAAGCCACATCTCTTCGGTAACGCTGTGACATCAATTTCAAATGCATCGCTTGCAACGAATACATCAATTCGGCTTGAATCCAGCGTGGATAGAGCTATGGCTTGATCTGTAAAAGAATATATTTTTTTGAGCGATTAGCAGGAAAGCGATTTTGATTAGCAAAAATCGAAAATTCCTGCTAATTTTATTAGCAAGCTAATTGAGGGTAATGGTAATATAAACACGCAAAATGTGAGTAAAAAAACAGCCTTACTTAGTCATCTATGCGAAAACACAGGCACACAAAAAATAAAGCCGAAAACCTTGTAAAATCAAGGCTTTCGGCGTTGTTGGTGGCACCGCTTGGGGGAATCGAACCCTCAACTAGCCCTTAGGAGTTCAAAAAACACAATTTTCGCTGGTGTACCTGCGTGTCCTGTAATACCCGAAAACCCTTGTCGTATCAAGGATTTCCGATGATTTGAGTATCTTTGAAAATCGGTGTGTTTCCTCGTATATCCTGCTAATTTTTGAGCCGTATTGCAAAATTATTAGCAGAAAAATTCGGGGTTGGACGAGCGTTCAATTAAAAATGTGAACCTTGTTACCCCTCGTGTCTTTTAGTATAACAGCCGCTTGCGTGAAAAACAAGTGGCTGTTTTCATATCCATACATAGCCGCTGTAGGAGTACAATAGATATTGGACAGGCAGGCATAAAAAGGATGAAGGATAAGGCCTCATCGGTTATAGTTGAGTTGAGAAACACCAACTTAATGAAAGGGGACCATATCCTTCATGAGCAAAAGTATAACACAGGACATGGCGTATCGGCAATCCCTAATGAAATATGCGGAGAAATATGGCGTCAGCCGGGCCAGCCGAAAGTACAACAAGAGCCGGTCGTATATCTACTTCTGGAAGGCACGCTGGGATTACCAACCTCGGTAAATACAACGAGGGTCATTTAATAGGTGAATGGGTGAAGTTTCCCGTTACCAACGAGGAAATGCAGGCAGTATTTCAGAGGATCGGCATTAACCGCCGCTATGAGGAATGGTTTATCACCGATTACGAGTGCCCCGATTCCTCTATCTATGACCTGCTCGGAGAATACGAAAGCCTGAGCGAGCTCAACTACCTTGCAAATCAAATTATGGAGCTTAACGAAAGCGAGGAATTTTGGCAGGCGGTTTTAGACTTGGGCGAGCATACGGGTAGCGTACAGGAGCTAATCAATCTCACCGAAAATATGGACTGTTTTGATTATCTTCCGGGTGTTACCGATGATTCTGACCTCGGCTATTATTGGGTGGAAGAAAGCGGCTGTTACGATACAAAAGCAATGGGCGCGCTCTCAAACTATATCGACTATGAGAGTTTCGGGCGTGATATTCGGTTTGATGAAAGCGGTGTTTTCACCGACAACGGCTATGTACGATCTAACGGCAGCGGGTTTGTTGACATCTACGACGGCAATATTAAAAATATCCCCGAAGAATACCGTATAGAAAGCCCGAAACTGTATGCCCGCGCCGTTGTGGGGAGAATGGAACAAAATCAGGCTATGGAGCGATAATTTGCACATTTGATATTGTTTCCGAACATGGGTATAGTATAATAAAACACAGGAAAAGGAAGTGATTTCAAGTGAGCGACAACAGCGCTTATACCGATTTGGCGCAGCGAATCGAAGAATCCTTTGCTGAGATTGAGGACGACGCGATTGCCAATTTCAGAGAAACGGATGAAGAATACTATGCTTTGTATCAGCAGATTTCAGAATTAAAAGCAGACCATCCGTTTATAGACAAGGTAATGAACGGCAGCGGCGAAATTTCTCTGACCGCCGAAGAACACAAGATTCTGAGCGACTATTTCAGATTGCGATTCCGGCTTGACGACAAGGAGCGCCAGCGACTTTATTTCAGAGGACATACCGATTGCATTTCGTATCTGAAAAAGGTCGGAGCATTGTAAATTGAATATTTCAGCATAGCGGTACAGGGCTAACCTGTGCCGCTTTTTACATAGTAGAAGCATCGATATGACCCGAAAAACAATTTAGAAATAGAAAGTTTTTACGAAATTTAAGCAAAAACTATTGACTGCGACAGCCTTTTTGGATATACTATTTAGTGATGAGCAAAACGAAAGAATAAAATCAACGGATGGCAATTAAAAAATAGAAAAACGAGAATAAAAGCAAAGAAACCCGACTGAAAGCGCAAAACCAAAAAGCCCGAACGCAAATCCGAGCAAAAATAAAAAGATATTCAGAAAATATATTGTTAAGCAGTACGTTTGCAGTTTTTGAAGCTTCTGTAAGAAGAATTGGAATTAGTGATAACAGCAGCTAAAGCAATGGCAAGAAGAGAAATATGTGCAACAGTATTAAGATTTTTAGCTGAATTACCGTTGCGAACCCAAAGACGCTCCTGACCTGTGGACTTAAACCTTGAATTGTATCTTTCGGCTTCCGTTCGAAGATTGTAAATTGATTTGAACTCAATGGAATTTCTGTCAATGGCAAGTCTGTAGTCATCGGGAATGGTAATGTATTTGGTACAGCCTCTGTTTTTCTTTCCGTTGTTCCAGTTTTTATGATTGCAGGGGCAGTCAAAATCTTTTGATTGTCTGAAAGGACAGCAGTATTTCTGTCGTGTACGACCGTTATCTTTGGTTTTGCCATCCTTATGCATTGCAAAGTCGGCTTCACAAACAGGATTTCCGATAGGAAGAAGTTTAGGAGATTTGGTGTTTCTTTTGTTGAGAGGAATAGCACAATCACCGTGATAAACATTTCTGACGATATTGTATATTTCTTTCATATCGTAGGCTTTATCGGCAATAAAAGTGCACTCTTTAACAGAGATAAAAGAATCTGTATTTTTTAGAATATCAACAGCAACAGAGCCGTCATACACATCGGCACCTGTAGTTAACTCATATATAGGTAAACCTGTAATACAATCAACGAGCACATGGTTTTTGTAACCCCAATAGTAGTCAAAATTCTTTTCGTTATGCTGATTTGAAGCGGTATGAACACCCAAAGAGCAGTCTTTATCTGCTCTCGGAGGATTTTCTTTTGAAAATTTGTTATTCACAAATGATTTTGGGTTGTTGTGTTTGGTATTAGCAGAAACAGGAGTTGAATCGAGTGCGATAAATGAGGTGTCAATGATGCCGAGTTCGGCAAGTCTGAGCACCTGAGAATGCATAACATCTTGTAAAATTTCATTGTCGAGATTACGGATGAAACGGTCATAAGT
>ERZ1027089.1193-NODE-1193-length-10463-cov-3.755861_pt1 | contig 10463 bp, 9 predicted proteins | sample MGYA00519412_ERZ1027089 | MGnify/ENA primary metagenome ERZ1027089 (study PRJEB26926, sample SAMN06164433) | human gut metagenome | biome: ENVO:00009003; feature: ENVO:2100002; material: ENVO:00002003 | host: Homo sapiens | place: USA | collected 2012 ... | reverse complement strand
AATGAGGTTCTGACTATTCGCTAATGACAAATTGAATTTATAGAACCTCCCTTAATAATAACACGCTCTAACTCAAAATAAGTTTTGTATTGTTTGCTTGCTTCCAGATAGTCGAGTATACTGTCTGTAGGAATCATATCACTCTCTTCTTTGGTGAGATAATCGAATCCCATACTGGTATGAAAGGAGTATATTATTTCATCCTGTATATTGTATTTATCCTCGTGAGGTGCATTCTCTCCTGCAGATAGAGAAAAAAAGCCCCCAAAGCATACGATATGAAGAAGCAGATATTTCAGTAAGTTTCTCATGAAGTTTGTTTGTTTCGTGCTGTGTGGTGTTTGTGTTGTCATTCACCGCAGACGTTGGCAAATATATTCAATATTTTCCGAAAAGCAAAAAAATGTGAATACCTAAATGAAAAAAGAGACCAAAGTAATCGTTATTATCAGGATTATTATCATTATTCCTTCTGCACGACGGTTGACACTAACTGCAATTTTCATATCTTCTGTAGTCAGGAGGCGACCATTACTTCCAATGTAAGGCTTCCATACTTCCTCACCAAAATAATTATGCGGGCCTCCGAAACGGCAATTCAGAATGCCGGCAAGAGCAGCTTCAGGATACCCGGAATTAGGGCTGGCGTGCTGATTACCATACATACCGACAAATTTTAATAGATTCCAGAACCCACCGCGTGGAAAAGCAAGTATCATAAGGAAAGCTGTCAGACGAGCAGGTATGTAATTAGCAACATCATCCAAACGGGCAGCAAAACAACCAAAGTCCCGGTAACGTTCGTTACGATACCCAATCATAGAATCGAGGGTATTCACCATCTTATAGGCAAGCATACCGGGGACACCCAACAATATATACCAGAATAAAGGCGCGATCACTCCGTCACTCAGATTCTCTGCAAGAGTTTCAAGAGCAGCAGTACGTACTTCTTGGGCAGAAAGTTCCGAAGTATCACGGCCGACAATGCGGGCCACCTGCTTTCTTCCTTCTTCTAACGAACGGTCTACAGCTTCGAATACCATACGGACTTCACGAACAAGTGTAGTGCCCGCCAAACAGAAAAAGATGGCAAGTATCTGCAACGTCAGAAATCCCCCCGGAGAAGATGATGCTACCCAACGAAACAAGTAGGAAGCAACAAAATAGATAGCAAGAACGAGAACGATAGCAGCAAGTGCACCTTTCAACTTTCGGTTCTGTCCTTTATTCAACAGATGTTCAGAAAATGAGATCATCTTTCCGAATGCGACGACGGGATGGGGCAACCAAACGGGGTCACCAAGCCAGCGATCGAGCAGCCAGGCGGTAAGCAAAGGCAGGCTAAGGGTAAAAACGGTACCCAGTATGAGAAGGATATCTTCCATCATATCTGTTATTAATAAGTTTCAAACCACTGCCCTATCGCCTGTACAAGGCGGTCATTCTCCTCCGGTGTCTGAGTAGCAATACGGAAAAAGCGTTCATCCAGACCTTCAAAGTTAGAAGCGTCCCGAATAAGAATACCATGTTCGTTGGCAAGATAATCCTTCAATGCGGAAGCCTTACCAAAACGAAGGTGAACCAACATAAAATGAGTTTCCGTAGCCCATACCTCAAGACCACCTGTCTGTTCCAATGCATTGCGTAAACGAGCTGTCTCCTGTAAATAAGCAGATATATTCAATGGATTAGGAACGTCATATTCAAGCAAATAAAGACCAGCTTCAATAGCCAGTTGATTTACCGACCAAGGCATACGGTGGGTACGCAAACGGCTAAGCAAACCTTCATGAGCAGTTATATAGCCCAGACGCAAACCGGGAACTGCGTAACGCTTCGTCATAGAATGAAGCAACAGGACATTTGAAAAATGGGCAGCTTCAACCGATGAAAACAGAGGTTGCAGAGTAAAAAACTCATAAGACTGGTCAATTACAAAGCAAACTTGTGGATTATGTTCTATTAATTCTTTCAGATATGCTTTTTCTATTACTGCACCTGTAGGATTGTTAGGATTACAAAGCCAAAACATGCGGATGTCAGGTGGCAAGAGATAATTATCTTCAGCCGTAGGAAGTTTATACATTGATGCTACCCGATGCCCATGCATACGGCAAGCATCTGCATACTCACTGAATGTAGGCTGAAAAATAGCGGTATTAGTACCCCTAAATGTTTGCGCTATCAGGTAAATGGCTTCCGTGGCACCATTCGTTACACAAACGGAAGCGGAAGGAAGATGGTGTTTCTCTGCCAAACGACCTTCCAATGTATAAGGCTCCGGTTCGGGATAAGAAGAAATTCCACTGATATGATGGCAAAGATGTGCCTGAAGGCCAGACAAATCCACACGGCCATATACATTGGAACTGAAATTAACCTCTATCGGGCGTTTATATTTATATGCATCGTCTCCGTGTCCTTCAATCATGAGTGGTCAGTATTTGGTAGATAAGCGGCAGATTGATGTGACGACGCACATGATCGGCGAGTTTATCATATTGTTCTTCTTTGAATTGTTGATAATCAAAAGCCGTTCCGGTATCAGCGAGCTTATCTGCAAAAGGTTCGAGAAGGAAGTCTATAAACGCAGGGTTGTCAAGGATACCATGGATATAGGTTCCCATACAAGTACGGTTGACATAATAACCATCCGTACGACCGTCTTCCAAAAGATTCAGCGGGGAAACCGGAGCATCATGGGTAGGAATGGTAGTGCCCATGTGAATTTCATAACCCTTTAGCAATTGTCCATTGTCAATTGTTAATTGAAATTTGACTTGTCGGGTAACTTTTTCTCCCGTCATATGGGTGCTGACGGGCAGAAGGCCGAGGCCGGGTAAACGTTCTATTTCTCCTTCTACATGATTGGGGTCACAAACTTCCTGGCCCATCAGTTGATAACCACCACAGATACCCATGACGGTGGCGCCTTCACGGTGTGCCCGGATGACGGCTTGTGCTACACCGTTACGGCGCAGTTCATGCAAGTCAGCAAGCGTACTTTTACTACCTGGCAACAGAATGATATCAGCTTTAGCTATTTCATCGGTATTATTAGTATAAAAAAGATGAACACGCGGATCGCGTTCGAGAACATTAAAATCAGTGAAGTTACTGAGATGTCGCAGGAGAATGACAGCGATATTGACTTTACCTTGTTCCGCCTGTACAGATTTCGTGGCAAGAGCCAGGGAGTCTTCTTCTTCGATATAAATATCGCGATAGTAAGGTACTACTCCTACCACGGGTATGCCACAAAGATCTTCGAGCATCTTGATTCCCGGTTCGAAAAGACGGATATCTCCACGGAATTTATTGATAAGGATACCTTTAATACGTTCCCTTTCATGAGGACGAAGCAGCATCAACGAGCCATAGACACTGGCAAAGACTCCGCCTCGATCAATATCTCCTACAAGGATTACATCTGCCCCGGCATGTAGAGCCATAGGCAGATTCACCAAATCCGTATCCCGGAGATTTATTTCTGAAATGCTTCCAGCACCTTCCAATACAATAGGATTATAACGAGTGGCAAGACGGTCATAGGCAGAGCAGACTTCACGACGGAGTTCTTCGCGCCCTTCCACGCGGAAATAGTCGTAAGCATTGCGGTTGCCGATAGGGCGTCCATTGAGCACCACTTGTGAGGTATGGTCAGAGGAGGGTTTCAACAACAGCGGATTCATATCTGTATGACAGGGTACACCTGCTGCTTCGGCTTGGACAGCCTGTGCACGGCCTATTTCCAGCCCCTCGGGAGTAGCATAGGAATTAAGTGCCATATTTTGTGCCTTAAACGGTGCCGGATGATAACCATCCTGACGGAAGATGCGGCAAAAGGCAGCGGCTATAATGCTTTTTCCTACATCACTACCGGTTCCGGCAAACATAACTGGATGAAGTTTCTTCATATATATTTTTTTAGCGGAAACAAAATAACTTTTCTTGAATCTATAGCGGCAGATAGCAGTCCTCCAACAGTATAGCATATCATATCCGACCAGAGAAAACCATGTCCAAAAATTAATGCTCCAAGCGTAGTACTTCGTACGATGTTTGCCCAATCTGCCTGATATAATTGACTGATCTCTATACAATAAGAAAACAACAAAGAGATTACAACAGATTTAACTATAGATATCGATGGGAAAAGAAAACGGATTCCCCAATATACCATAGCTGCCCAAAGCGTATCACCCGAATACTCTGCTATAAACTCAGGCAATACATCATCATATTTTCGGGAAGCAAGCCCTAACACCATAATAGCGAAAGTGACAGCCAGATAAATACAACGCTCGTTTTTCACACCGCAATATTTTTTAGGATGCAAATTTATAAAATTTAATGGATAGCCGATACAAATTCCCTATACAGAAATGATTTTTCAGTAAAATGACAGCTAAATTGAACAATAGAAAAAAAAGAGTGTTTGAGATAAACGAACCTAAACCAACAACTTGACGTATGAAACTAATTTTATGTATCGTTCTGTTGGGAGCAAACTTAGCCGTGTCGGCACAAACGAACCTCTCCCTCAGCTACGACGACGCCTTACAAATGTTGCAGAAAGGCAATCAAAGCCTCAAGATCGCCGACAAAGGCATTGAAGCCGCCCGCACAGAACGGGACAAGCTCAATGCTCTGTGGTATCCCAGCCTGCAGGGAGCCGGTACCTACGTCCATATGTCCGAAAAGATAGAAGTAAAACAACCTCTATCCCAGTTCACCGATCCCGCAAAGGATTTTGTACATGACATCATCCCCGACGACCAGTTCATCAGCGGGATACTGGACCAGATAGGCGCCCATACCCTCGTCTTCCCCCTCGCTCCCCGCAACCTCACCACCGTAGGCCTTACAGCCGAATGGATCGTCTTCTCCGGCGGTAAGCGTGTGCGAGCCGGTAAAATCGGAAACCGGATGATTGACCTCGCCCGTGAAAACCGTGCTCAAACTGACGCAACCCAACGAACCCTGCTTGCCGAAAGTTATTATGGTCTCAGCCTTGCCCGCGAAGTCGCAGCAGTACGCCGGGATACCTATAATGGTTTGAAGCAACATTACGAAAATGCTCTCAAACTGGAGGCTGCCGGAATGATTGATAAAGCCGGACGCCTTTTTGCCCAAGTCAATATGGACGAAGCACAAAGAGCACTGGAAGCAGCACAGAAAGAAGTCACCGTGGTAGAAAGTGCCCTGTGCACCCTGCTCAATCTGGAAGACAGTTGCAAGATTGAACCTACCTCCCCTCTGTTCATCAACTCCACGCTTCCGCTCAAAGAAGAATTCGTGCAAACCATGCGTGCCGGCAACCCCATGCTGAACCAGCTATCCATTCAGCAGAGTATCGCCAAGCAGCAGCTACGGATAGACCAAAGCGGTTATCTGCCGGACATCGCCTTGTTCGGTAAACAAACGCTATATGCCCACGGCATACAAAGCAACCTTGTTCCGCGTACAATGATCGGCATAGGCTTTACCTGGAATCTTTTCGACGGGCTGGCACGCGAGAAACGCATCCGCCAGTCACGAATTGCCGAGCAAACTCTTGCATTGGGTAAAGAGAAAGCACAGGATGATCTTTCTGTAGGCATAGACAAACTATACACCGGATTACAAAAAGCCCAGGACAACGTACGTGCACTGAACTCGACCATTGCCCTGAGTGAAGAACTTGTACGTATCCGCAAGAAATCCTTTGCAGAAGGTATGGCAACCAGTACCGAGGTAGTGGATGCCGAGACCATGCTTGCTACCGTCAAAGTAGCCCGTCTGGCCGCTTATTACGAATACGATGTAACACTCATGAATCTACTGGCTCTCTGTGGTACGCCGGAGCAGTTTAAAAACTTCAACAATTGACAGTTGACAATTATAAATTTATAGCAATATGGAACTAACAAAAAAAAGCATCAGCACCACATTTGTCATCATATTGGCAATCACCATACTTGTCTCTATCCTGGGAATGGTCCTTATGAGTCATCAGCCCCTCGTTCTTCAGGGACAAATAGAAACAACGGAGATCCGTATCAGTGGTAAATTACCGGGACGAGTGGATTCATTTCTTGTCCGTGAAGGAGACTGGGTAAAGGCAGGCGATACACTTGTCGTCATCAACAGTCCGACGATAGAAGCCAAATACCGGCAAGTAAATGCCCTCGAGCAAGTAGCCCAGGAGCAGAACAAGAAAATCGATGCCGGTACACGCCGACAGATCATCGCCACCGCCCAGCAACTCTGGAACAAAACCAAGAGTGACCTGACCCTGGCACAAACAACTTACGGGCGCATCCTGACACTTTATAAAGACAGTGTCGTCACCTCCCAACGGAAAGATGAAGTAGAGGCCATGTACCGTGCCGCACAAGCTGCTGAGCGCGCCGCTTACGAACAATACCAAATGGCCGTAGACGGAGCACAAAGCGAAGACCGCGCATCGGCACGCAGCATGGTAGATGCTGCACGCAGTACAGTAGATGAGGTGTCCGCCCTCCTTGTCGATGCACGTCTGACAGCACCGGAGGCAGGACAGATTTCAACTATATTTCCCAAGCGTGGAGAGCTTGTTGCACCAGGCACACCTATCATGAACCTTGTCGTTATGAATGACGCTCATGTTGTACTCAATGTACGCGAAGACCTGATGCCACAATTCAAGATGGACAGTATATTCCACGCAGATGTCCCTGCCATCGGTAAAAAGAACGTAGAGTTCCGTATTTATTATATCAGTCCGCTGGGTAGCTTCGCCACTTGGAAATCAACCAAACAGACGGGAAGCTATGATATGCAGACCTTTGAAATACATGCCCGCCCCACACAAACGGTAGAAGGATTACGTCCAGGAATGTCGGTGCTGCTTACTATTAATGATTAACCGATAATCTGTGTGAATGATGAAAAGTCCGTTATACAATGTACTCCACCGCGAACTTCGCCGTATGACCTCCCGCAGGTTATACCTCGGCGTATGCCTCGTACTGCCCCTATTCTGCTTATTCTTCATGGCAACCATTTTCGGTAGCGGACAAATGGAGAACATTCCTATTGGCATTGTCGATCAGGACAATACTGCCACATCCCGGCAAATCGCACGAAATATATCTGCCGTACCTACTTTCAGTGTCACACGGCATTTTACCGACGAAGCCGCCGCCCGGCAAGCCGTGCAACGCAAAGAAATATATGGTTACCTGTCTATTCCTACCGGCTTTGAACAGCATGCTACGACAGGAATGGATGCCACGCTTTCTTACTACTACCATTATGCTCTCCTCTCCGTAGGTAGTGAGTTGATGGCAGCTTTCGAAACCGCGCTGGCACCTGTCGCTCTCTCTCCCATTGCCATGGAAGCTATATCTTTAGGGCTCAATCAGGAACAGATAACCACATTCCTCCTGCCTGTACAAGCCAGTATGCACCCACTCTATAATCCCGACCTGGATTATTCTGTTTATCTGAGCCAACCTTTTTTCTATGTCCTGTTCCAGATACTCATCCTGTTGATGACAGTATATGCCATTGGCAGCGAAATCAAGTTCAATACAGCACAGGAATGGCTGACCACAGCACGAGGGAATATTCTGACTGCCGTCATCGGTAAACTATTGCCTTATACATTCATCTTCTCAGTAATCGGTATATTGGCAAATTATATCCTTTATGGAGTAGTACACATTCCTTTCCACGGTAGCTTGCTGATGATGAACCTCATGACACTGATTTTTATCATCGCCACGCAAGCACTCGCAGTGTTTATATTTTCCATCTTCCCACGGATAGCATACATTATCAGTATCGTATCCATGATCGGTTCATTGGGAGCTACTCTTTCAGGTGTCACCTTCCCCGTAACAAGTATGTATCCTCCGGTACACGCAGCATCCTATCTGTTTCCCGTCCGGCACTTCACCGAAATCTCACAGTCGATGATTTATTTTGACTCAGGTTTCGGGTATTACTGGCAATCAGCAGCTATACTTTTGCTTTTTCCACTACTGGCATTATTGATACTGCCGAGATTGAGACACTGGATTTTGAAAGATGCAGTAGAAGAAGATTCAGCCCCTATCCACAGTACGGCATATTCCTCCTCAATAGCCACTATCATTTTCAGGGAATGGCGTGCCATCAGCACCAATGCAGCAATCCTCCTGGTATTAATAGGCGGAATCTTTGCTTACGGCCTTCTCTATAACCTGATGTATGCTCCCAACCTTGTACGGAAAACTCCGGTTGCAGTTGTCGACAATTCTCATTCGGCTCTCAGCCGCGAATATATCCGGCTACTTAATGCAACTCCACAAGCCTCAGTCTACGCACTGACACCCAATTACCTTGAAGCAAAAGAGTGGCTGAAACAGAGCAAAGTAGACGGTATCCTATATCTTCCCGCCGATTTCGACGCCCGTGTAGGCCGTGGGGAACAATCGGTCTTTAGTGTTTACGCCGCAACGGATGCTTTCCTGAATTTCAAGAATCTGCAAGAGGCTTCTTCCCGCGTGATGCTTGCCGTAAACGATGCACACCGTGCAGAGGGTGCCGTATTCTTGCCACCACAGGGATTACTGGCAGTAGCCTCATCCGCACCTGTCAATGTAGCGGGCACAGCCCTATATAATTATACGGAAGGATATGGTTCATATCTTATTCCGGCAGTTATGATTATCATTATCTTTCAGACTTTATTAATGGTGATAGGAATGGTGACGGGAGAAGAGGCAGAACGAAACAGACGCCCTATTTTCTCGAAACAATCTCAACTCAATATGAATCTTACCTGGCGCCAAGCATTATATAATGTTTCCGGAAGAACCTTCGTTTACGTTATGCTTTATTTCATCTTTGCCTTATTTTTATTAGGCTTACTCCCCCATTTTTTCAGTATCCCTAATATTGGAAACGGCAGAGACATTATCACAATGATGATTCCCTTCCTGATAGGAACGAGTTTCTTCGGACTGGCTGCATCACGTTACTTCACAGACTCTGAAGCACCTTTACTAATGATCGCCTTCTTCTCCGTAGGCTATATCTTCCTGTCCGGTGTCTCTTATCCACTTGAACTAATGCCATGGTATTGGCAGGCAGCACACTACGTAGTTCCGGCAGCACCTGCCGTGCTTGCTTTCGTCAAACTGAATTCAATGGGAGGAGATATGGCAGATATCCGTCCGGAAATGATCACCCTGTGGGTACAAGTGGTAGTGTACTTCTTGCTGAGTTTATGGGTATTCAAGCATAAGCATTATCGTTTTCGTTTATAAGCAAATGATTGCCACCGTTCCTCATCCCATCCCTGGCGCTGCATTTCCATACGGGCCATGACAAAAAACAGGTCGGAAAGTCGATTGATAAAACGCAATATATCTTCCGATACAAGATCTTCCCGATTCAGCGTCCAAAGCCTGCGTTCGGCACGACGGGCTACGGCACGGGCAAACTGTAATTGAGCCGACACCTGCGTTCCACCCGGTAGCAGGAAATAGCCGTTGTCTTCAAGCTGAAGCATCATTGCGTCCATAGCCTGTTCGCACCGCACTGTCATTTCCACAGCATGAAGTTCGTTGGGATTGCCACTACCCGGCCTCTCCGGATCTGCATCCCGTAAGCCGGAAGGGGTTGCAACATGGCTCATCACCACCATCAACTCACGTTGTATATCATGGAGTAATTCCTGCCATACATCTTTCACCGGAAGCAACGACCTGACAATTCCTATCACCGTATTCAGTTCATCAATGCAACCATTAGCTTCAATGCGGATATCATCTTTCGGAACACGCTCTCCACCGTGGATGCCTGTCATTCCTTTATCTCCTGTTTTAGTATAAATCCTTCTCATAAATTACAGGTATATCTTACATTATTTCACTTTCCCGGAACTTGTTCAAATAATGACCAAATTCCCGTTTCTCCCCAATACAAATGCGTATAACTCGCTATCAGGTTTTTATAACAAAACACGGCTGTATTCACGGGGTGTCCTTTAGCATTATAAACTTGCACAGCCGAAGCAAGCTTCTCATCCTGCTCAATGATCCGTGAATAATGAAACTCATGTCCACGCAACTTCACCCCACGAAAATCAAAGCTTCTATACCCCATTGCCAAACGCATATCATCCTTACAAGCGGAAACTTTCATAGGTAATGCGTCTACCATTTTGAAAGCTGTATAGGGATCTTTGCACATCACCAGTTCCGAAGCCAGATACATCATACCACCACATTCAGCAATTGTTTTTCCTCCCCGCTCAATATGAGCCTTGACTGAATCTATTACACGGGGGGCGGCACTCAATTGAAGCGCACGATTTTCCGGATAACCTCCGGGCAGATAGAGCAAATCCACATTATCCGGTACTACCGCACTGTTATCTTCCGGATCGAAGAAAGTAACCGTACCAAACTGATTCAGATAATCAAGATGTTCAGAATAGATAAAGG
>ERZ1027089.1183-NODE-1183-length-10507-cov-4.933984_pt1 | contig 10507 bp, 8 predicted proteins | sample MGYA00519412_ERZ1027089 | MGnify/ENA primary metagenome ERZ1027089 (study PRJEB26926, sample SAMN06164433) | human gut metagenome | biome: ENVO:00009003; feature: ENVO:2100002; material: ENVO:00002003 | host: Homo sapiens | place: USA | collected 2012 ... | reverse complement strand
TACACCTATTAAGTCGTCGGCAGCGTCAGATGTGTATAAGAGACAGGATTATATTATTACAGGTCAGTGGGCTAAAAAGGCTTTTCAGGAGGCTCAGAAGTACGGCGATGTTAAGGCTGTTGCATCATCTGCTGACAAAACTTTTAGTTATATTCCGAAAACAAAGGCAGAGGATTTCCGTGAAGATGCCGACTATGTTTATATTTGTATGAACAACACAATTTACGGCACGGTTTACAAGGAACTTCCTCCAGTCGGTGATAAAGTTCTTATTGCAGACGTATCTTCATGCGCTCTTTCAGAGCCGCTCGATATCAGCAAGTTCGGCGTTGTTTACTTTGGTGCACAGAAGAATGTTGCTCCTGCAGGTCTTGTAGTTGCAATTATCCGTGAAGATTTACTCGGCAATGCACGTGATATCTGCCCTGTTATGATGGATTATAAGATTCAGGCAGATGCTGATTCACTTTACAATACACCTCCGTGCTGGACTATTTATATATGTAAACTTGTTCTTGACTGGATTAAAGAAGAGTTCGGCTCACTTGAGGCTATGAAGGCTCACAATGAAAAGAAAGCAAAAATCCTTTATGATTTTCTTGACAGCAGCGAAATGTTCAAGGGTACAGTTGTTCCCGAGGACCGTTCACTTATGAATGTTCCTTTCGTTACAGACAGTGACGAACTGAATGCCAAGTTCATCAAAGAAGCAACCGAGGCAGGCTTCGTAAACCTTAAAGGTCACAGAAGCGTAGGCGGTATGAGAGCATCAATCTACAATGCTATGCCTATCGAAGGCGTTGAAAAACTCGTTGAATTTATGAAGAAATTTGAGGAGGAAAATAAATAATGTATAATATTAAAACATTAAATAAGATTTCAGAGGTAGGACTTTCAAAGTTCGATACTTCAAAATATGCTTACGGCGATAATATCGAAAATCCCGATGCAATTATGGTTCGTTCAGCATCTATGCACGATATGGAAATGCCTGAATCACTTCTTGCAATCGCAAGAGCAGGCGCAGGCGTAAACAATATTCCCGTTGCAGACTGCACAAATGACGGCATTGTTGTTTTCAACACACCTGGTGCAAATGCAAACGCTGTTAAAGAACTTGTTATCTGCGGTCTTCTTCTTTCAAGCAGAAAGATTACAAAGGCTATCGACTGGTGTAAAACCATTAAAAATGATGAAAACGTAAGCAAAAGCGTTGAAAAGGGTAAATCTGCTTTCGCAGGTCCTGAAATCAAGGGCAAAACTCTTGCCGTAATCGGTCTCGGTGCTATCGGCAGACTTGTTGCAAACGCTGCTGTTGACCTTGGTATGACCGTTATCGGCTACGACCCGTTCCTTTCAGAGGCTGCTGCAGAATTTCTCAGCAAAGAGGTTACAGTAAATAATAATATTGACGAAATTTTCCCTGCTGCAGATTATATTACTGTTCACGTTCCGCTCACTCCCGATACAAAGGAAATGATTTGTGCTGCAAACATTGAAAAAATGAAGAACACAGTAAGAATTCTTAACTTTGCACGCGGCGACCTTGCTAACAGCAGTGATATTGTTGCTGCACTTGAAGACGGCAAAATGGCTTGCTATGTAACAGATTTCCCGTCAGCAGAACTTATCGGTATTGACGGTGTTATCGCTCTTCCTCACCTTGGTGCATCAACACCTGAAAGCGAAGAAAACTGTGCATCAATGGGCGCACTTGAACTTATTGATTTTCTTGAAAACGGAAATATTAAGAATTCTGTTAATATGCCGTTTGTTTGTGCTGAAAAAACAGGCGTTGCAAGAATTACCGTTATTCACAAAAATCAGCCGAATATGATTGCAACAATTACTGATACAATCAGTAAAGACGGCGTGAATATTGCTAATTTTGAAGATAAAAACCGCGGCGAAATCGCTTACAGCATCATTGATGTTGATACAGATGTATCTAATCAGGTTGTTGAAGATATTAAAAAGATTGACGGCGTAGTTCGCGTTCGAGTAATCAAGTAATCAAATTGTTTGTATTATTTAACCTTTGCAGAAACAATAACCTTCTGCAAGGGTTATTTTTTTGTTTTGGGGTTGTGTATTAATTTTTGATTGTATATAATAAAAACTGAGAATAAAATGGAGGCGGCTATGAAGAATATTGATAAGCAAATCCGCTTTGAGGGTGAGATACTCAAATTAATCAGCCCCCTGGGCAGTGAAAAAGTGCAAAGAATTATCGGACCGATGTCAACAAAAGCAATGTCTTTGCTCAGTCTTAAAAGCCTGAACTGCCGTAAGGTGAAAATTGCCCGTTCTGACGGTTCTGAGTTTCGTGCGTGTGTTATGCGTGGTAAGAAAACAGAGGGTAAAACCGTTGGCATTCTTTGGCTGCATGGCGGCGGTTATGTGCTTGGCGCGCCCGAAATGGCGGTTATGTCTTTCCCGAGGCATCTTATTAAGAACTGTAACTGTGTTGTTGCTCCTGATTATACTTTGTCGTCAGTCAAGCCATATCCTGCCGCTCTTGAAGATGCATTTACTGCACTTCTCTGGCTGAAAGAAAACAGAAAAAATCTCGGAATTGACAGTGATAAATTCGTTGTCGGCGGTGAAAGCGCAGGCGGCGGACTGACAGCCGCTTTATGCATTTATGCAAGAGACAAAAACATAAATAATATTGCTTTTCAGATGCCGCTTTATCCTATGCTTGATGACAGAGTGACCGAAACCTCAAAATCAAATCACGCACCCGTGTGGGATACAAAGGCGAATAAATCTGCGTGGCGGATATATCTCGGCGATAGCGTTATGAACAATTATGTTTCACCATATGCAGCCCCTGCAAGAAATGAAGATTATTTAAATCTTCCTCCTGCGATATCAATTATTGGCACGGCAGAGCCGTTTTATGCTGAAACGATTACATATTTTAATAAATTTAATAATGCAGGTATTGATATTCGGCTAAAGGAATTTGAGGGCGCATATCATGCTTTTGATATGATGGCGCCATATGCTGAAATCAGCAAAAATGCCAATAGATATCTGCTTGAAAAGTATTTTGAATTTGTAAAGAAGTACATCAGCCAGTAAATTATATGTAATTTTTTATATTGTTGCTTTACAGTATTTTTAACTTGACAAAAGTGAAGTACAGTGTTATAATGCATACTAATCTGCTTTAAAGCGTTAAAGTTAAAGAAAAGGAGCGGTAATTATGGCACCGAGAAAAGGTAATTTAATGACTGTAAGAACCGATGTTAAGGTTCTTGATGCAACAATAAGAGACGGCGGTCTATGCAATAATTTTGAATTTACAGATGAATTTGTTACCGAACTTTATAAAACAAATGTAAAAAGCGGCGTGGATTATATGGAGTTCGGTTACAGAGCCTCTAAAAATCTTTTTGACCCCGAGAAATTCGGCAAATGGAAATTTTGCAGTGAAGAGGATATAAGAAGCATCGTCGGCGACAATGTTTCGGATATGAAAATTGCAGTTATGGCTGATGTCGGAAGATGTGATTTTAAAGAGGATTTTGTGCCGAAATCGGAATCTGTTGTAGATATGGTTCGTGTAGCCTGCTATATTCATCAGATTCCGTCTGCTGTTGAAATGATTGAGTATTTTCATAATCTCGGCTATGAAACAACCTGTAATATTATGGCAGTAAGCCAGGCAAACACGGAACAACTTTCAGATGCACTTGAAATGCTCGGCCAGAGCAGTGTTGATGTAATCTATCTTGTGGATTCTTATGGTTCGCTTTATCCTGAAAATGCAGGTAATCTTGCAAAACTGTATCTTGAATACGGTGAAAAATACGGCAAAGCAATCGGATTTCACGCTCATAATAATCAAAATCTCGCATTTGCAAATACAATTGAAACGATGTCTTACGGCGTTTCATATCTTGATGCAACTGCAATGGGCATGGGCAGGGGCGCAGGCAACTGTGCTATGGAACTTCTGCTTGGTTTCCTCAAAAATCCTAAGTATAATCTTTACAGTCTGCTCACATTTCTTGAAAAGTATATGCTGCCGCTTAAAGCAAGCGGTGTTGTGTGGGGCTATGATGTGCAGTATATGCTCACAGGCCAGTTAAACCGCCATCCTCGTGAGGCGATGGCATTTACTGCTGATGAACGTGTGGATTACTGTGAATTTTATAAGTCTTTGCTTGACAATTTCTAAATTGCTTATTAAAATAAATAATATCCGATTTTGGCGGGCGGATACTATCCGCCCCTACAAGATATTATTTCATATTTGTAGGGGAGAGCCTCTGCGCCCTCCCGTTATTTTTATTAATATACTTTCAGGTGATGAATATGGCAATTGACAATTCAATGAAAAATATGCGTTTTGTCCGCAAACTTCCGATTCCGCAGGAGGTAAAAAAACTCTTTCCGTTAAGTGAAAAAGGTGCTCAGATTAAAGCAGAGCGTGACGCAGAAATTGCAAAGGTTTTTAAAGGCGAAAGCGATAGATTTCTGCTTATAATCGGTCCCTGCTCGGCAGACAGGGAGGAGAGCGTGCTCGATTATGTCGGCAGGCTTGCAGAGGTGCAGAAAGAGGTTGCCGACAAACTTATAATCATTCCCCGAATTTACACCGGAAAGCCAAGAACAACAGGCGCAGGCTATAAAGGTCTGATTCACCAGCCCGACCCTGACGGTGTGCCTGATATGTACGAGGGCATTATTGCTGTCCGTTCGCTTCATTCAAAGGCTATTGAGCAGACAGGACTTACCTGCGCAGACGAAATGCTTTATCCGAATAATTACCGTTATCTCAGCGACCTTTTGTCTTATGTTGCAGTCGGTGCAAGAAGTGTAGAGAATCAGGATCACCGTTTGACTGCAAGCGGAATGGATATACCATGCGGTATGAAAAATGCCACAAGCGGCGATTATTCTATTATGCTTAATGCCATTACGGCGGCGCAGAGCGGTCACACATTTATTTTCCGCGGCTGGGAGGTTGAGTCAAGCGGTAACGAACTTGCTCATGCAATTCTCAGAGGCGGTGTGGACAAGCACGGCATCTGCCATCCGAATTATCATTACGAAGATCTGATTACTTTATATAATATGTATGGTACAAAGGACGGCTTTAAAAATCCCGCCGTTATTGTGGATACAAACCATTCAAACAGCGGAAAGCAGTATCTTGAACAGGTGCGTATCGCAAACGAGGTACTTCACTCTATGCGCCACAGCGGCGATATTAAACGCTTTGTTAAAGGCTTTATGATTGAGTCTTATATTGAAGACGGCTGCCAGAAGGTTGAAGACGGTGTTTACGGTAAGTCAATTACCGACCCGTGCCTCGGCTGGGAAAAATCTAAAGATTTGATATACTCAATTGCAGACCAACTGTAATTTACTGATTTATGGGTAATATTTCACAAATGAATACCTGCTCACTTGGTAAATAATCACAAAAAGACTGTCAGACACTATTCTTTGTTTGACAGTCCTTTTTATATGTGCTATTATATATTCATTAAAATCACTTTAGCGCTTTAAAGGCTAAAGACAAATCTTTTTATAAGGAGAAAGAAAATGAATAAAGTATTTAAAAGAGCGTTAGCGCTCGGACTCAGCGCTGTTCTTACAGCAGGCTGTTTTGCAGGCTGTTCGGCACAGAGCGGCGGCGATGATGCAAACAAAACCTATAAAGTAGGTATCTGCCAGATCAGAGAGCACGAGGCTCTTGATGCTGCAACAGAGGGTTTCAAAAAAGCCATGACCGATAAACTCGGAGATAAGGTAACATTTGACGAGCAGAATGCACAGGGCGAAACCACCGCCTGCTCAACAATCGTAAACCAGTTCATTTCTCAGGGCGTAGATCTTATTCTGGCAAATGCTACTCCTGTTGTTCAGTCAGCAGTTGCTGCTACAAAGGATATTCCGATTGTCGGCACATCTGTAACAGAATACGGTGTTGCACTTGATATTTCCGATTTCTCAGGCAAAACAGGAATGAATGTAACAGGTACATCAGACCTTGCTCCGCTTAAGGATCAGGCTGCTATGATTAAAGAAATCTGCCCTGACACAAAAACCGTAGGTATTGTTTACTGCTCGGCAGAGCCGAATTCAAAATATCAGGCAACAGAGGTTTCAAAGTATCTTGCTGAAATCGGCATCACTGCAAAAGAATATCCGTTTGCAGATTCTAACGATCTTCAGTCAATCGCAACACAGGCAGTTGCTGAAAACGATGCAATTTATCTTCCTACAGATAACACTGTTGCTGAAAACACATCAATCATTGATTCTATTGCAAGACCTGCAAAGAAGCCTGTTTTCGCAGGTGAAGAGGGTATTTTAAGAGGCTGCGGTGTAGCAACACTTACAATCAGTTATTATGATATCGGTTACAAGGCAGGCGAAATGGCTGCTCAGATTCTTACAGAGGGTGCAAATCCTGGTGAAATGGAAATCGCATATGCTCCGCAGTTCACAAAGAAATATAATGCAGATATCTGTGCAGAACTCGGCATTGAAGTTCCGGCAGATTATGTAGCACTTGAAGCAGCACAATAATTAAATCGAATTAAAAGTATAAATAGTGGGGTGGGTAATATCCACCCCATAATTTATACTCACACGGCGAATAATATCCGCCCGCTGAATTATTTAATAATTCAGTTGCGAATATTGTTGATTTGTTGTATAATATTTCGGAATTATTTTTGTTTAGCGGAGGTATAATATGCTTTCAGGATTTTTAGGCTCTCTGCCGGGTGCGGCGGCACAAGGCATTATATGGGGAATTATGGCTATAGGAGTTTATCTTACATACAGAATTCTTGATTTTGCGGATCTGACTGTAGACGGCTCTTTCGGCACAGGCGGCGCTGTGCTTGTTATGTGCACTTTAAACGGTATGAATATTTATGTTGCTTTGCTGCTTGCATTTGCGGCAGGCTGTCTGGCAGGCCTTGCAACGGGAATTTTCCATACTGTTTTCGGAATTCCGCCTATTTTAGCGGGTATTCTTACCCAACTTGCCCTTTATTCCGTAAACCTTGATATAATGGGCAAATCAAATCAGGTAATCAGCGTAGACAAGTATAATCTTTTAGTCAGCCTCAGATTTATAAATAAGTCAATTATCGTAGGCTTGATTGTTACCGCAATTATTATTGCAGTGCTGTATTGGTTCTTCGGCACCGAACTCGGTCATTCAATCCGTGCAACGGGTAACAACCAAAATATGTCAAAGGCAAACGGTATTAATACGAATGTAAACAAGGTTATTGCACTTGTTCTTTCAAACGGTATTGTTGCTCTTTCAGGCGCACTGCTTGCACAGTATCAGGGCTTTGCAGATATCAATATGGGCAGAGGTGCAATCGTTATCGGTCTTGCGGCAGTTATTATCGGCGAAGTTATCTTCGGCAAAATCTTCAAAAACTTTGCTCTTCGTCTACTTTCGGCAGTTATCGGCGGCGTGATTTACTATATCGTAATCACATTCGTAATTGCAGTCGGTCTTCCTGCTAATGATTTAAAACTGTTCTCGGCTCTTGTAGTTGCAGTTTTCCTTGGTATTCCTTATTGGAAAAACAAGGTTGTCGGAAAAAAAGTAAAAAGAACGGAGGGTGCGCAGAATGCTTGAAATTAAAAATGTTTTTAAAACCTTTAATCCGGGCACCGTTAACGAAAAGCACGCCCTCAACGGTATAGATTTAACGCTGAACGAAGGTGATTTTGTAACCGTTATCGGCGGTAACGGTGCAGGTAAATCAACAATGCTCAATATGGTGGCAGGTGTTTATCCTGTTGACAGCGGTTCAATCGTAATTGACGGTGTTGATGTTACAAAGTTGCCTGAGCACAAACGTGCAAAATATATCGGAAGAGTTTTCCAGGATCCTATGACAGGCACTGCCGCTGATATGCAGATTGTAGAAAATCTTGCACTTGCATCAAGACGCGGCAAATTCCGCACATTAAGGCCGGGTGTTACAAAAAAAGAAAAAGCAGAGTATGCAGAAATTCTTAAATCGCTTGATTTGGGACTTGAAACAAGACTTACATCAAAGGTTGGTCTGCTTTCAGGCGGTCAGAGGCAGGCAATTACACTGCTTATGGCAACTCTGAAAAAGCCGAAAGTTCTTCTGCTTGATGAACATACGGCAGCGCTCGACCCGAAAACGGCGGCTAAGGTTCTTGAACTTACTACCGAAATTGTTGAAAAGGACAATCTTACAACAATTATGATTACGCATAATATGAAAGACGCCATTGCAATCGGCAACAGGCTGATTATGATGAATGACGGTAAAATTATTTATGATGTGTCAGGTGAGGAAAAGAAAAATCTTACTACTGCCGACCTTCTTGAAAAATTCAAAATTACAAGCGGCGGCGAACTTGATAATGACAGAATGATTCTGGCTGAATAAAATTAAAAGCAGTTGACTTTTGTCAACTGCTCAGACTGTCGATAAAGTGGTCATAACCACGCCAAATTTATATTATGTATCAGTAATTACATTATCGTAGGGGTCGGCGGTCTCACCTGTCGGCTCGGTCGCTGCTTCTGCTTCGCAGAGGTGTCCACTGGACACCCGCACCCCCGACGACCCGTATTATAATAACGTATATTAAAAAATGCAGGAATTTGATATTCCTGCATTCTCTTTTTATAATAACGGGTAGGCACAGAGACCCTGCCCCTACAGAGTTACATTGAAGTTTTATAGTAGGGGAGGGTCTCTGTGCCCTCCCGTCAAGGGTCTCTGTGCCCTCCCGAAATATAATCAATCAAACCGAAATTATTCATTATTCATTTTTCATCATTCATTTGAATTTGTAACATACCGCCATTCGATAACGTCGCCGTTTTGGAGCGTATAACTGCTTGCAGGCTTTTTAATCAATTCGCCGTTTACACGGTAAGTCCACCCGCTTGAGCCGCCGCAGTCCTTTTCATTCAGACCGCCGATGCCCTGAATATACGTTTTGCGCTGATATTTCAGGCTGATGCCGTTTTCGTCGCAAAGCGCTTTAAGCACATCAAAAGCAGTTGCGCCCTGCTCGGCGGTATATGCCTCATTTGAAAGCAGATAAGGCACAATATCATAGCCGTAATTCACCGCATTTTCGCAGTTAATTGAAACCGTAACAGTAATTCTTTGCGGTGCCGTATCCTTTTCATGAATTATCTCGCCGCTGTTTGAACTTACAGTTTTATCATCTTCGGGGGCAGTTTCACCGCTTTGCTGATTATTTTGATTGCTGTTTTCGGGTTTCGCGGTGGTTTCTTTATTTTCACTGACTTTCGGCTGATTTTCAGGCGCAGTTGTACTTTCCGGCTCAGGCTGTGCCTTTACAGTCGAATGTTCGGTATTCGCATTTTCAGTTTCAGATAATACAGTTACATTCACCGTCAACTGCTTTGCCTGCGGCTGACTGTTAAATGCATATGTAAAATTAACAAAAATAAGCGCAGTCATTAAAACTGCAAAAACAATTCTCTTTTTCATACCTATTATATTAGCAAAATATATTGCCGTTGACAACAGTTAATTTAAGTTATATAATTTTTTTATACCAAGCAGGGCAATGCTGATGCCCTCCCGGGGAATGCGGTGAAAATCCGCAACAGCCTACTCTACTGTAAGTAACTACGAAATTCCAAGGCCACTCGAATTTTTCGGGGAAGGCGGAAAATTAGGACAAGTTATGAAGTCAGGATATCCGGTTTTGGTATAAAAAATTCTTAGGTTAGGTGAGAAACTATGAAAAAGATTTCAGCAATGCTCCTGGCAATGATACTCGTTATGTCTGTATCCATGACGGTATTCGGAGCGACAAAAGGTGATACAGACAAAAAGGTGAGCACTTCGCTCGCATACATCAGTGCAGAATGGGAAAACGACCCCACGGTTGATGAAAATCTTAAGGATTTTTACATTTTTACGTGCACAAATGCCGATATGAGCAAATATAAAAACGGATTTGCCGAATCGGTTAAAACTGCCGTGTCGGACAATACTCTGACCGCAGGCAGTGCAGTTCTTGCCGTCGGTGCACTTGCAAATCTCGGCTATGATGTAACAGACTTCAACGGCACAAACCTTGTTGATTTGCTCAAAGCCTTTGGCGCAGACAGTTTTTCAACACCGTTTTCGCTTGTTTACGGCATAACACTTGCGGACAAACTCGGTGAAAACGAACTGAAAAACGTATATGCCGAAAAACTTGCAGGCTACTATGAAATCGGCAAAGGCACTGATTTCTGGGGCGGCTGGGGCACATCGGCAGACGACCTCAGCACACTGATTATCGGTCTTTCTTTCGCAAATGCTGACTATGAAGAAATCATCAGCGACGCCGTTAAACTGCTTGAAACGTATTACACGGCAGACGGCTACACAAACTACGGCGCAAACGCAGACTCTACCGCCCTTGCGCTCGGCGCATATTCTGCCCTTGGTGACCTGTCTCTTATACACATCTCCGAGCCCACGAGACCTCTCTACATCTC
>ERZ1027089.1174-NODE-1174-length-10554-cov-5.126679_pt1 | contig 10554 bp, 6 predicted proteins | sample MGYA00519412_ERZ1027089 | MGnify/ENA primary metagenome ERZ1027089 (study PRJEB26926, sample SAMN06164433) | human gut metagenome | biome: ENVO:00009003; feature: ENVO:2100002; material: ENVO:00002003 | host: Homo sapiens | place: USA | collected 2012 ... | reverse complement strand
ATTATATACTTTAATAAATTATTTTTGGAGGATTTGTATATGAAATCAAAGATTTCCGTTCCCCAGGCGAAGAAAATGATTAATGATAAATTGAGCCACTTTTTCGGCGTAACTCCCGAAACTGCATCTGTTGAGCAGATTTATAAGGCAGTTTCTATGATTATTCGAGATGAACTTGCTGAAAAAAACAGCGATTTCCGTAAGACTGCCGATTCGCAGGATACCAAGCAGATTTATTATCTCTGTATGGAATTTCTTATGGGCCGTTCACTGAAAAATAATCTTTATAATTTAGGTTTAACAGATGTTTTTGAACAGGCACTTAAAAGTTTTGATGTTAAACTCGATACACTTTATGAAAAAGAGCCTGATGCAGGTCTCGGCAACGGCGGACTCGGCAGACTCGCAGCCTGCTATCTTGACGGTCTTGCTACAAATGGTTTTCAGTCCATGGGTTATTCAATCCTTTATGAGGCAGGTATTTTTAAGCAGAAACTCGTTGACGGCTGGCAGACAGAACTTCCCGATTTCTGGCTCCCGGGCGGTGATGTATGGCTTGTACCGCGTGAAGAACGTGCAGTTGAGGTTAATTTTGAAGGCTGGGTGGACGACAGTTGGGACGGTGATTATCACCACGTTGAAATGCGTGACTGCAACACGGTTACCGCTATTCCTTACGATATGTATGTTTCGGGCAAAGGCAACGGCGTTGCAAGACTTCGCCTCTGGGCATCACGCAAGCCCGAACTTGATATGAGCCTTTTCAATCAGGGCTCATTCATTAAGGCTATGGAGCAATCTGCAATGGCAGAGGCTATTTCAAAGGTTCTTTATCCTGCCGATAATTCGCCTGAGGGCAAGTCATTAAGACTTCGTCAGCAGTATTTCCTTGTTTCTGCATCTATTCAGGATATTATTCAACGTCATTTAACAAAGTACGGCACACTTGACAATCTTCCCGAAAAGGTTGCAATTCATATTAATGATACACATCCGACTATGGCTATTCCCGAACTTATGAGAATTATGCTTGATGAGTGCGGCTATGATTGGGACAGTGCATGGAATATTGTAACAAAAACCGTGGCTTATACAAACCACACGGTTATGAAAGAGGCACTTGAGTGCTGGAGTGAAGAACTCTACAGCAGGCTTCTTCCGAGAATTTATCAGATTACAAAGGAAATTGACAACCGCTTCCGTGCTTATATATGGAGCGTTTCATATGATGCCGATAAGGTAGAGAGAATGGCAATTGTTTCGGGCGGCGTTGTTCGTATGGCAAACCTTTGTGTTGCAGGCTCACACTCCGTAAACGGCGTTTCCGCACTTCATTCGGAAATTCTGAAAGACACTGTTTTCAATGATTTCTATACTGTTACACCCGATAAATTCAAGAATGTAACAAACGGTATTGCCTTCAGAAGATGGATTTGTCAGTCAAACCCGAAACTTACCGATTATATCACTGAACTTATTGGAGACGGCTTTATCACCAAGAGCGATGAATTGCTTAAACTCCGTGATTTTAAAGACGATAAAAAAGTGCTTGATAAGTTAATGGAAATCAAGCACGAAAATAAAGTTCGCTTTGCCGAAATTGTTAAAAAGAGAAACGGCGTTGAAATCGATCCCGATTCTATTTTCGACGTTCAGGTTAAACGACTTCACGAGTATAAGCGCCAGAGCCTTAATATTCTTAATATTATCGCGCAGTATCAGGCACTCAAGGCAAATCCTGATATGGACTTTGTGCCGAGAACGTATATTTTTGCATCAAAGGCAGCACCGGGCTACTTTATGGCAAAGAAAACAATTGAACTGATTGATGCACTTTCAAAGGTTATTAATAATGACCCTGATGTAAACGGCAAAATGAAAGTTGTGTTTATGGAGGAATACAATGTTTCGCTTGCTGAGGTTCTTATGCCTGCCGCTGATATTTCAGAGCAGATTTCACTTGCAGGAACTGAAGCATCGGGCACAGGCAATATGAAACTTATGTTAAACGGTGCAGTAACTCTCGGCACGCTTGATGGCGCAAATGTTGAGATTGCCGAGGCAGTCGGTGATGAAAATATATTCCTCTTCGGTCTTAAAACGCCTGAGGTTCAGCAGTTTCAGAATTCAGGCTATCACCCGATGGACTTTATTAATAATAACCCGATTCTTAAAGGTGTTATTGATTTTCTCAATGCAGGTGTAAACGGCAAATCATTCGGCGAAATTACATCAAGCCTTATGAATGTTGATCCTTATATGGCGCTCGCTGATTTTGCCGATTATCAGATGGCACAGGCTAAGTCGGCTGAAGTTTATAAAGATAAATATGCTTTTGCAAAAATGTCATTAATGAATATCAGCGGCGCAGGCATTTTCAGCGCTGACCGTTCGATTATGGATTATGCAAATAATATCTGGCACACAAAGCCTGTTCAGTTCAGCGGAAAGGCTGATAAGTCACAAAAATCCGCTCCTATTGCATCGACTGAGAAAAAGGCAGAAAAGGCAGCGAAAAGACCTGCCAAAAAGGTTTCTGAAAAAAAGACAGTTAAAAAATCGAAATAATTTTATATGGGCGGGTTTTGTACCCGCCCGTTATCTGTTGAGTTGATGAAATATGTATGTATTTAATTCAAGAAATAAAGATTACAAATCAATAATTTCAGCTGTTAAAACCGATGAAAGGGTTAAGCTCAGAATAATTGTGCCTCGCAATATGAAATGCTGCGGGGCATTTCTTGCTGTTCAAAAGGATACGGAAGATACTGTTTATTATTCAATGTTCTGGGCAGGAATGTGCGGCAGTGAGCACGAATACTGGGAACTTCATTTTTCGGCAACAACGGCAGGGCTGTATTTTTATCATTTTGAACTTGATACGCCGTGGGGCAGATCATTTGTAAAAAATGCGGGTCAGGGAATAGGCGGTTTTGATTTTAACGGTACTGAATTTCAGCAGACTGTTTATGATAAAAATTTTACGACTCCTGATTTTATTAAAGGCGGTCTTATTTATCAGATTTTTCCCGACAGATTTTATAACAGCAAAACACCTAAAACGGGTGTGCCCGAAAGCCGTGTGATGCGTGAATGGGGCGACGAGCCTTACTGGCACGAATCACAGATGAACGGCATATGGAATAATGATTATTTCGGCGGCGATTTGAAAGGTATTGAAGAAAAACTCGAATATATCAGTTCTCTCGGTACAACTTGTATTTATCTCAATCCGATTTTCGAGGCGCACTCCAATCATAGGTACGATACTGCCGATTATGAAAAAATCGACCCGCTTTTGGGTACTGAAAATGATTTGAAATCACTTTGTAAAAAAGCGAAGGAATATGGTATTTCAGTCATACTTGACGGCGTTTTCAGCCATACGGGCTGTGATTCAAAATATTTCAATATGTACGGCAGGTATGACAGTGTAGGTGCATATAACAGCCGTGACAGCAAGTATTTCAGTTGGTATAAATTTATCAATTATCCCGATGAATATCAGAGTTGGTGGGGCATTAAACTGCTGCCTGAAATTATTGAAGAAGACGAAGATTACAGAAATTATATCTGCGGCAAAAGCGGTATTCTGCGCAGATGGCTGCGCTGTGGTATAAGCGGCTGGCGCCTTGATGTTGCAGATGAACTGCCCGATGTTTTCCTTGATGATTTGCGAATTGCCGTTAAGGCTGAAAATAAAGACGCTCTTATTATCGGTGAAGTGTGGGAGGATGCCACAAATAAATTCGCTTACGGCGAAAGACGGCGATATCTGCTCGGAAATCAACTTGATTCGGTTATGAATTATCCGTTTGCCGACGCCATTTTGAATTTTGTTAAATACGGCGGTGCAGGCAGATTTTTTGACAGCGTTATGACAATAGTTGAAAATTATCCGCCGTGTGTGCTCAATGCTCTTATGAATCATATCGGCACTCACGATACTGAAAGAGCAATTACCCGCCTTGCAGGTGAAAGTGCAGACGGCAAGGACAGGCAGTGGCAGCATGCTCATAATAATCTGCCTGATTATGATTATCTTCGTGGCGTTTCAATGATGAAAATGGCAAGTCTTATCCAGTATACCTTGCCGGGCGTTCCAAGCCTTTATTACGGTGATGAAATAGGTATGCAGGGTATGCGGGATCCATTCAACCGCGGCTGTTATGATTGGGATAATCAGAATACGGAACTTTTGCGCTGGTATAAACGTCTCGGCGAAATCAGAAAAGGATGTAAAGCGTTTATTTCAGGTGAATTTAATATAGTTTATTCTTCACATAATACGATAGCGTATACAAGAAACTGTGATGAAAACAGTGTGCTTGTCGCAGTTAATAACAGTGACGTGCCTGCTGATATTTATGTCGGCAGTGAATGGAATAATTCTTATAATTTCTTTGATGAAAAATGTGTAAACGGCACAATTCATTTGGAACCGTATCGTTATGCACTTCTTTCAAGATGAATGTAGGGGAGGGACTCTGTGCCCTCCCGTTAACTTAAGCCTTCCCCTTGAGGGGAAGGGGGACCGCTTGCGGTGGATGAGGTGTTATTATATAATTATTTTTCCACCTCATCAGTCACTATCGTGGCAGCTTCCCCTCAAGGGGAAGCCTTATTTTTTTATTTTATTATATATAATATTAAAATAAAGGTTGAATGTGATGCCTGCATTGTGTTATAATATTGAACGATTAAATGGAATATTTTATAAATTTCTTTGAAAGGAATTGAATTATGGCATACAGAACACATAATTGCAACGAATTAACTTTTGAAAATTTAAACGAAAAAGTAGCACTTGCAGGCTGGGTAGATACTATCCGTGACCACGGCGGTGTTGCATTTATTGACCTTCGTGACCAGTACGGCATCACACAGGTTGTTGTAAATGACGGCGATCTTATTAATCACCTTAAAAAAGAAAGTGTTATTTCTGTTGAGGGCACAGTTGTTAAACGTGACGAAGAAACAGTAAATAAAAAACTTGCAACAGGTGAACTTGAGGTTAAGGTTGATAAACTTACAATGCTCGGAGCCTGCACCGAAAATCTTCCTTTTGAAATTTCAGAATCAAAAGATACAAGAGAAGATGTTCGTTTAACTTACCGTTTTCTTGATTTAAGAAATAAGGAAGTTCACGACAATATTATGTTCAGAAGCAATGTTATCGCATTTCTCCGTCAGAAAATGACCGAAATGGGCTTTACTGAAATTACAACGCCTATTCTTACCTGCTCATCACCTGAGGGTGCACGAGATTATATTATCCCGAGCCGTAAGCACGAGGGCAAGTTCTATGCCCTTCCGCAGGCACCACAGCAGTTCAAACAACTTTTGATGGTTTCGGGTTTTGATAAGTATTTCCAGATTGCGCCTTGTTTCCGTGATGAAGACGCAAGGGCAGACCGTTCACCGGGTGAATTCTATCAACTTGATTTTGAAATGGCTTTTGCAACACAGGAGGATGTTTTTGCAGTTGCAGAAGAGGTGCTTTACGATACATTTACGAAATTCGGCGGCGGTAAAAAGGTTTCACCTGCACCGTTTGTAAGAATTCCTTATAAAGAGTCTATGATTAAATATGGCACGGATAAGCCTGATTTGAGAAACCCGCTTGAAATTGTTGATTTAACGGAATTTTTCAGCGATGTTGAATTCAAGGCATTCAAGGGCAGACCTGTTCGAGGTATCAATGTTCCGAACTGTGCAAAGCAGTCGAAAGGCTGGTTTGAGAAAATGCTCAAGTTTGCTCTTGAAATCGGTATGAAAGGCCTTGGCTATATTGAAGTGCTTGAAGACGGTTCGTACAAAGGCCCGATTGATAAATTTCTTCCTGATGATAAAAAGCAGGAACTTCGTGAAATTTTTGATTTTAAGACAGACGATACACTGTTCTTCATCTGCGATACACCTAAGCATGTTAATGATTTTGCAGGTCAGATAAGAACAGAACTTGCAAACCGTCTTGACCTTATTGATAAAGATAGTTTTGAACTTTGCTACATCACCGATTTCCCGATGTTTGAAAATGATGAAAACGGCAAACTTGTATTTACACATAATCCGTTCTCAATGCCGCAGGGTGAGATGGATGCTCTTCTTAACGAAGACCCGCTCACAATCAAAGCATATCAGTATGATATCGTGTGCAATGGTGTTGAACTTTCATCAGGCGCAGTTCGTAACCACCGCCCCGATGTTATGGTAAAGGCATTTGAAATGGCAGGATACAGCGAAGAAACAGTACGAGAAAAATTCGGTGCACTCTTTAATGCATTTCATTACGGCGCTCCGCCTCACGCAGGTATGGCACCGGGTGTGGACAGAATGATTATGCTTCTTCGTGATGAAGAAAATATTCGTGAGGTTATTGCATTCCCAATGAACTCAAATGCACAGGATATGCTCCTTGGTGCTCCGAATACGGTTACCGAGATGCAGTTGCGTGAAACGCATATTAAACTTCGTCGCCCTGCACCTGAAAAGTAAAATTTGTTAAAGGAGATTACGGTTATGCAGATTACTCCGGATTTAATTAAATATCTTGAATCACTTGCAAGAATCACTCTCAGCGAAAGCGAGGAGGAGAAAGTCGGTAAGGAACTTCAGGATATCTTAACTTATATTGATACATTAAATGAACTTGATACAACAGATGTTGAGGCGATGAGCCACTCTTTTCCGATTACAAATGTTCTCAGAAAAGACGAGGTTAAGCCGTCAATGAGTCCTGATGAAATCGTAGCAAATGCACCTGAAAGTCAGGATGGCGCATTCGTTGTACCGAAAACAGTAGACTAAGGGAGGTTCTTGTATATGGAAATTTATGAGATGACAGCCCTTGAGGTTGCTGAAAAAATCAGAAATAAAGAAATTACTGCTATGGACGCAGTTGAATCAGTTGCCAAAGCAGTAGATGAAAAAGACAAAACTTATAATTGCTATACCCACCTTGATAAAGAACTTGCACTTGAGAAGGCTGAAAAAGCGCAGAAACTTATTGACAGCGGCAAGGCAGCGTCATCTCTTGCAGGTGTTCCTGTTGCTGTTAAAGACAATATCTGCACAAAAGGCGATATTACCTCCTGCGCATCAAAAATACTTTATAATTTCAGACCGCCTTATGATGCAACTGTTATTAAAAAGATGGACGAGTCAGGTATAGTTCCGTGCGGCAAGGTTAATATGGATGAGTTTGCAATGGGCTCTACCACCGAAACATCGTTTTACGGTGCTACCAAAAACCCGTGGGATATAACAAGAGTTCCCGGCGGTTCTTCGGGCGGTGCAGCAGCCGCAGTAAGCGCAGATGAAAGCGTTATCGCACTCGGCTCCGATACAGGCGGATCAATCCGTCAGCCCTGCTCTTTCTGCGGTGTAACAGGTCTTAAACCTACTTACGGTGCAGTTTCAAGATACGGTCTTATTGCCTATGCGTCATCACTTGACCAGATTGGTCCTATCGGTAAAAATACGCTTGATGTTGCCGCTATGTTTTCTGTTATCAGCGGTAAGGATGAGAAAGATGCAACGTCAATGAACGGCACACCGTTTACACTTGATGAAATTAAAAATACAACAGATTTAAAGGGCAAAAAAATTGGTATTCCGTCTGATTATTTCGGTGAGGGTATCAGCGAAGATGTTGCAAAAAGCGTTATGCAGGCTGCCGATGTGCTTAAATCTCTCGGCGCTGAAATCGAAGAATTTGATATGTCTGTTGTAAAATATGCAATCCCGACTTACTATATCATCGCCTGTGCTGAGGCGTGCTCAAACCTTTCAAGATTTGACGGTATCAAATACGGCTTTAAATCCGACAGTGCAGATAATCTGCGTGATGTGTATTTCAAGTCACGTTCGGAAGGATTTGGTATGGAAGTTAAAAAGCGTATTATGCTCGGCAACTTCGTGCTTTCAAGCGGTTATTTTGATGCTTACTATATGAAAGCGCTCCGTGTTAAAGGTCTTATTGTTAAGGCTTTCAATGAGGCGTTTGAAAAATATGATTTTCTGCTCGGCCCCGTTGCTCCTACTACTGCTCTTAAAATGGGCGAGGGACTCAGCGATCCGCTTGCAATGTATCTCGGCGATATTTACACCGTTATGATTAATATTGCAGGTTTGCCGTCGCTTGCACTTCCGTGCGGCTTTGACAGTAATAATATGCCTGTCGGTATGCAGTTAATCGGCAAGCCTTTTGACGAAAAAACGATTCTCGGTGCGGGTAATGCTTATCAGTGTGCAACTGATTGGCACACCAAAAAGCCGACGCTTGTTTAAGGAGGTTCGTTATGGAATACAGTACAGTATGCGGTCTTGAAGTTCATACCGAACTTGCCACCAAAACAAAAATTTTTTGCTCCTGCTCAACAGAGTTCGGGGGCGAACCTAATACGCATGTTTGTGAAATCTGCTCGGGTATGCCCGGCACACTTCCCGTTTTGAATGAAAAAGTGCTTGAATTTGCAGTAAGAACAGGTCTTGCAACAAACTGCGAAATCACAATGTATAATAAGTTTGACAGAAAGAATTATTTTTACCCCGATCTGCCAAAGGCTTATCAGATAAGCCAGTTGTATCTCCCTATCTGCCGAAACGGTTATATTGAGATTAACGACAGTATTAACGGCGGCAAAAAGAAAGTCAGAATTCACGAAATTCATATGGAAGAAGATGCAGGAAAACTCGTTCACGACGAATGGTCTGACTGCACGCTTGTTAACTACAACCGCTGCGGCGTTCCGCTTCTTGAAATTGTTTCCGAGCCTGATATTGCAAGCGCAGACGAGGCCGTTGAATACGTTCAGAAACTTCGTGAAATTCTTCAGTTCTGCGGTGTTTCCGACTGTAAAATGCAGGAGGGTTCACTCCGTGCCGATGTAAATGTGTCTGTTATGGAAAAGGGCAGTACAGAGTTCGGCACAAGAACAGAAATGAAAAATATCAACTCGTTCAAAGCGATTCATAATGCTATTGAAACGGAGTCTCAGAGGCAGATTGAACTTATTGAAGACGGCGGCACCGTTATTCAGGAAACAAGAAGATGGGACGATTCAAAGGGCTATTCCTATGCTATGAGAAGCAAGGAAGATGCACAGGATTATAAATATTTCCCTGACCCTGATTTGCCGCCTGTTCAGCTTACAGACGAGTATGTAAGCAGTATCCGTGATAGCCTGCCCGAGCTTCCCGAAGCTAAAAAAGAGCGTTATATGAGCGAATTCGGACTTTCGGAATATGATACTTCAATGATTTGCTCATCGGTTTCCTATGTTTCGCTTTTTGAAAGAACGGTTGAAATTACTAAGAATCCCAAGGACAGTGCAAACTGGATTATGGGCGAACTTATGAAAATGCTCAATGATACGCAGACTTTGCCTGAAAATATGGCGTTTGACAAGGATTCTCTCGGCGAGATTATCAATATGCTGAACGGTAATAAAATCAGCCGTGATTCTGCTAAAAAAGTGTTTAAGGCAGTGTTTGAGGAAAATGTAAATCCTGCTGAATATGTTAAGGCAAACAATATGGAAATGGTGTCAGATACAGGCGCTATCAAGCCGATTGTTGAGGAAGTTATTGCAAATAATCCGAAGGCAGTTGCCGAGTATAAGGAAGGTAAGGAAAAAGCGATTGGCTTCCTTATCGGCCAGGCAATGCGTGCGCTTCGAGGCAAAGCCCCCGCAAGCGAGGTAACGAAAATCCTTAAAGAGCTTTTAGGATAAAATTTCATAAATTGCAAAAAAACGGCTGCCCCGATTTGCTTCGGAGCAGCCGCTTTTTTATATGTTTTTTGCTGTTATATAAAAATTTTCTATCGGTTTGATACCTAAATCATTAAGAAATTTTTTCATTTTATCAAGTCTTTTTTTGTCTGCATATACTTCGGGCTGGTGTGCGTCAAGACCGATAATTACGGGGTTTCCCTCCTTGGCAACAAGCTTCCAAAAATCCGAATCAGGGTAATGCCTTTTGTCCCAAAAGCCTAAAAAGTTACATTCAAGCGGTACATTGAGCTTCTTTAATTCCTTAATAAATTCGCTCATTTTGCTTTTGTATATTTTTCTGTTGCCTGTGAAATGAATTAAATCGGGGTGAGCAAAATATGCAAATTCGCCTGTTTTTAAACCCTCTAATGTCTGGTTGATATATTTGTCAAGAGTATCAACGCTTTTCGTCTTGTGTCCGCAGTAAAATGCGCCGTCGTCAAATTCATTGTCGGTGAAATGCTGACCTAAAATGAGATAATCATAGTTAAAAGGCTTGATAAAATTCAGCAAATCTCCGAAAATCTGCGGATAGTATTCAACTTCAAATCCGAGGCGAATTGTAATTTTATCTTTATATTCTTTTTGCAGTGTACGAATACTGTTTACATAATCTTCGGTTTTATCCTGTTCCATTCTGAAATCAGAGTAGTATTCAGTTGGAAAAGGGTAGGGTACGTGATCGGAAAAACCTATTTCCGTATATCCTGCCTTTATTGCCGCCTCAACATAATCACGGTCCGTGCCTTTTGCGTGGTGACATCTGTAAGTACTG
>ERZ1027089.1173-NODE-1173-length-10559-cov-5.933835_pt1 | contig 10559 bp, 9 predicted proteins | sample MGYA00519412_ERZ1027089 | MGnify/ENA primary metagenome ERZ1027089 (study PRJEB26926, sample SAMN06164433) | human gut metagenome | biome: ENVO:00009003; feature: ENVO:2100002; material: ENVO:00002003 | host: Homo sapiens | place: USA | collected 2012 ... | reverse complement strand
GAGATGTAGAGAGGTCTCGTGGGCTCGGAGATGTGTATAAGAGACAGTGTTAAATTTCATTTAATATCGTATTTGGGAATTATAACGCTTGACAAAAGCACCGTCGGCGTGTATAAATATATCTGTATTCTATAAAAATCAAAAAAGGACGGTAATAACCATGAAAAAGACAATTTCACTCGTGCTTGCAGTTCTCTTTGCTGCTATAGCCGTATGCACTTTCGCTATCAGCGCTTTTGCTGATAATAACGCAAACGCCGGTGCCGATGCCGGTGCAAATGCAGGCGCAAACGCCGGTGCAAATGACAATGACGATGTTCAGGGCCCCACCGACCCCACCACAGCTACCACTGCCGCAGCTACCACCACTACCACCGCAGCAGCCACCACTACCACTACTGCAAGCGACAAGACCACCACTTCCGCAGGTACTACCGCAACCACTAAGGCTGCCGATGTGACCAAGACCAATCCCAACGGCCAGACCAACTATGTTGACCCCGCCGAGAAGAGCACCATGGCAACCACCAAAAAGGCTCCCGCTAAGGTTGACAGCTCTATCCCCTCGACCGGCAGTGAGATCCTCGTTCCCGCCGTTGCCCTCCTCGCTCTCGCAGCAGGCACCGTCGCAGTCGTTAAGACCAAGAAGGATAACTGATCCGACAAATAACCAATAGAAATAAAAATCCCGACCGCTCTGTGTAACGCAGAGCGGTCGGTTTTGTTTTATCTTAACGTATGTCTGAAAAAATTATTTGAAATATTCCGCGATGGTATGGATGCGGGTCTGCTGGTCGACACGGAAGGGGCAGCGAGCGGTGCAATGGCCGCAGCTCAGGCAGGCTTCGGCGTTCACGGCGAGCTTGCCGTAGTTGCCCTCTTTATCGTATACCGCTCCGAAATGGAGCTGAAAATACACCTTATAGCGCACCCCTGAGATCGCCTTGCCGAACGGCTCATAGACAGCCGCTCCGCCTCCGCAAAGGTCAAAGAAGTTTATGCCGTTTGCAACGGCTTCCTGTATTCCATAGTTCAGTCTCCTTGTCAGAGGGTCGTTTTTTCGCTGTGTATAGCGTTGACGATCCGCTCAAGGCCCGTGCGGATGATAGAGCGTGGCATTGCGAGATTCAGGCGGATATAGCCCGCCGCGTTGCCAACGAACAGCTCGTTGCCGCCCTCAAGCAGCACGCCCGCTTTATTTGCAAAGAAGCTCGGCAGATTCACGCTCTCGGGCAGGCATTTGCCGAGATCGACCCACGCAAGATAGGTCGCCTCGGGGATATACATGACCGCCTCGGGCAGCTCGCTGTCAAGGAATTCCTTGGCAAAGGCAAAATTGCCGTCAAGATAGGCTTTAAGCGCCTCGTGCCACTCCCCGCCCCTCTCGTAGGCCGCCGTTGCGGCGGTGAGCGAGAGCGGATTAACGTCGCCCGAGAGCTTGTCGCGGCGTCTGAAGCGCTCGCGAAGAGCTTCGTCGCGGATAATTATATTTGAGAATGCCAGACCCGCTAAATTGAAGGTCTTGGTGGGCGCCATGCAGGTGATGAGCTTCGGGTAATCCGCCATCACCTTTGCCAGCGGGATATGGCGGCGGCCGCAGCGGATAAGGTCGCAGTGTATCTCATCCGAAACGACCCAAAGATCGTATTTCCTGATTATCTCGGCGGCTCGGCTCAGCTCGCCCTCTGTCCACATCCTGCCGGTGGGGTTCTGCGGATTACACCAAAGCACCAGCTTACAGGCAGGGTCGGCGCATTTCGCTTCAAAATCATCAAAATCCGCCTCAAAAACGCCGTCGGGGTTTTTATGCAGCGGCGAGGTCAGTATCCCGACCCCGGCGTATTCCGCCGCATGGGCGAAATAGCCGTAGGCGGGTGTATTCACCAGCACCTTTTCGTCGGCGGTGCAAAGAAGCTCTGTCAGGCTGTAGAGCGCCGGGATAATGCCGGGCGTTATGCAAAGCTCCTCCTTGGGGAAGCTCCAATCATAGTGGCCTTTGCACCATGCGGAGAATGCGTTGTAATATCTATCGCCGTATAGTGCGGTGTAGCCGAATATGCGGCGGTCGACCCGCTCATGCAGCGCCTCGATTATCTCGGGCGCGGTGCCGAACTCCATATCCGCCACCCACATACGCACGAATTCCTCATCCTTATACGGGAATTTTTTATCCGCATCGGCGTGGAAGATATATCCCCTGAAGCCGTCGGTATTCAAGGCGTTGGTGTGGCGGCGGTCGATTATCTCGTCAAAGTTATATGACACAAAAGTCACCTTTCACTTTCATTTATTTTCAAATTCCTTGGCTACTTCCTTGAGCAGGTCGCGGATATGCAGATGCTGGGGGCAGCTCTGCTCGCATTTGCCGCATTTAATGCAGTCGGAGGCCTTGCAGCCTTGCTTGGCGCAGATATCCTCATAGTTATGCTCCGCATTCCAGTCGTGGCAGACCCTTTTTGCATTCATGCAGGCAAAAAGATCCGGTATTGCTATATGCTTCGGGCAGCCGTCGGTGCAGTAGCGGCAGGCGGTGCAGGGTATGAGGTGCTTCGAGAGAAAGATCTCCCGTACCCTGTCGAGAGCCTCCCGCTCCCTGCCGTCGAGGGGCTTAAATTCCTTCATATGTGAGACGTTGTCCTCCATCTGCTTCATATCGCTCATGCCGGAGAGCACCATGAATATCCCGTCGAAGCCCGCCGCGAATCTTATCGCATATGAAGCGGGACTGCCTCCGCCGAGGGAGTCGATTATCTCCTTTGCCTCGTCCGGCAGGTTGACAAGATTGCCGCCCTTGACGGGCTCCATGACTATGACGGGCTTGCCGTGCCTGCGGCAGACCTCATAGCATTTGCGTGCCTGAACCTCCGGGTCGTCCAAATCAACATAATTCAACTGAAGCTGCACGACCTCCGTCTGCGGATATTCCGTGAGGATCTCATCGAGCACCTCGGCGGTGTCGTGGAACGAGATGCCGACGTGCTTTACTCTGCCCTCCGCTTTCAGCTCAAAGGCTGTCTCGTAGGCTCGGCAGCTCTTGAATTTCTCAAAAACGTCCTTGCACTGAGAGTGCATGAGATAGAAGTCAAAATACTCCACGCCGCAGGCCTCGAGCTGGCTCTGAAAGAACGGACGTATGTCCTCCTCTTTATCAAAATACGGGCCTGTGAGCTTATCGGTGAGGATATAGCTCTCTCTCGGGCGGCGCTTCACAAGGCACTCCCTTATGGCTGTCTCGCTCTTGCCGCTGAGGTAGCCGTGAGCCGTATCGAAATAATTAAACCCCTGTGCAAGGAAGTAATCGACCATCTTGCAAAATTCCGCAAAATCCACCTCGTCGCCGTTCATCGGCAGACGCATACAGCCGAAGCCGAAATTCTTCTTTACATTTTCAAATTCACCCATGTCGAAGCTCCTTTCTTTCGGTTTGCGGTGCAGGAATGCGCTGCCTCTATATTACTGCATAATGTGCTGCCGTGGCAAGAGATTTTTATTAATTTTTTAAAAATCTCCCCGAATTTGATTCGGGGAGAGAGCTTCAGTTTTCGATTATATGCTGCATGGCGTTGCGGATATGGGTGACGGTCAGCTCCTCCGCAAGGGCGCAGTCGCCGCGGCTTATCGCGTCAAGCACGGCGCGGTGCTCCGCGAGGGACTCCGTGGCTCTGCTCTTGTCGGAGACAGAAGCCTTGCGGTATTTGATTATCTTCTTATGCAGGTCGGTGAGCGTGTCGCAGAGAGGAACGCTGCCGCTCGCCCGATATATCGCGCGGTGGAAGCGGCTGTCGGCATTCTTGATATTGTCGGCGTCGCCCTTGGCGGTGTAGAATTCCTGCATATCAAGTATCTCGCGCAGTTCAGCTATATCCGAGGGCGAGGCGTTTTCAGCCGCCGCTGACGCCGCCATTCCCTCAAGGCGCAGGCGCATTTCATAGATAGTGACGATATCCTCCTTTGATATGCCGATAACAAGCGCTCCTTTGGTAGTCATCTCGATAAGATGCTCCTGCTCGAGCCTGCGCAGAGCCTCGCGCACGGGGGTACGGCTGACCTCCAGCAGCTCGGAGAGCCTGTTTTCGGTCAAGACCTCGCCCCTCGGGAATTTCTCACTCAGAATATCGCGTTCAAGTATCTCAAATATCTGATCGGCTATCGAATTGCTTCTTCTCTCCATACCGCACCTCATTTACGCACGAAGCGGCCGCCCGAAAGCTCGGCTAACTTCGCTTCAAGCTCGTGATTTGACAGGGCGGAGACTCTGCCGCCGGCGTATTCACCGTCCACCCACTCCTTAAGCTCCGCCACAAGCGGGTCGCGCTTATCGAGGGCGTCGACGCCCTCAAGGCCGTAATTCTCGTTTATCCAATAGGCTATGCCCGCAAGCCCCGAGGTCTTGCTGACGGCCACGCCTGCGGGGCGGTTGAGCAGCTTCTTGGTGTTGAAAATATTATATATCTCCTCGTCCTTGAGCAGTCCGTCGGCGTGAATGCCCGCGCGGGTGGTGTTGAAATTCCTTCCGACGAACGGGGTCATTTCTGGGATGTTATAGCCTATCTCGTTCCTGAAATAATCGGCTATCTCGGTTATGACGGTGGGATCCATGCCGTCGAAGGAGCCTCTGAGCGAGGCGTATTCAAACACCATGGCCTCAAGCGGCACGTTGCCCGTGCGCTCGCCGATGCCGAGCAATGAGCAGTTGACCGCCCCCGCGCCGTACATCCACGCGGTGGAGGCGTTGACGACCGCCTTATAGAAATCATTGTGGCCGTGCCACTCGAGCATATCGCTCGGCACGTCGGCATAGTGCCTCAGGCCGTAGACGATGCCCGCAACGCTGCGGGGCAGGGCTGCGCCGGGGTAGGGCACGCCGTAGCCCATCGTGTCGCAGGCTCTTATCTTGACGGGGATACCCGCCTGCCTCGACATCTCGGTAAGCTCATTCACAAACGGCACGACGAAGCCGTAGAAATCCGCGCGGGTGATATCCTCAAAGTGGCACCTGGGCACGAGACCCGCCTCAAACGCGAGCGAGACCACCTCAAGATAGTGCTTCAGGCACTCCGAGCGGGTCATCTTCATCTTCTTAAATATATGATAATCGCTGCAGCTGACGAGAATGCCCGTCTCACGGATGCCGAGATCCTTGACGAGCTTGAAATCCTCCTTGCTCGCCCTTATCCATGTGGTTATCTCGGGGAATTTCAGCCCGAGCGCCTGGCATTTCTCCACCGCCTCGCGGTCCTTTTTGCTGTAGATAAAGAACTCGGTCTGGCTGATTATGCCGTAAGGGCCGCCGAGCTTTGAGAGCAGCTTATAGAGCGCCACTATCTGCTCCACGGTGTAAGGCTCGACCGACTGCTGCCCGTCCCTGAACGACGTGTCGGTTATCCTTATCTCCTCGGGCATATTCATCGGCACCCTGCGATGGTTGAACGCCACCTTGGGCACGCTGTCGTAATCATAAATATCCCTGTAGAGATTCGGCTCCTCCACATCCTGCAACTCGTATTTATAGATCTTTTGCTCAAGCAGATTTGTCTTTTTTGATATCTCAAGCATCCGAATCCCTCCAATCTGTATAATTGTATACAATTATACAATGATACTTTCCGCTTGTCAAGCGAATTGCGGCAAAATCGCTTGAATTACGGCGAATTGCGGCATTATTGCAATCAAAAACGGCAGCTCCGCCGAACACGGGAGCCGCCGTAAATCATATTCGGTTATTTTTTGCGATAGAACCAGAGCTGCTCTGACCTCGGGCGCATATTCGCCGAAAGGCTTGCCTCCGTAGAGGAACGAAATATAATACGGCTTCAAAGTCAACAAAAACCCGCTCCGCAGCTTGGCTCGGCTGCAAAGCGGGTGCGATATCTATTCGGCGGCTCAGATGATAAACATCACGACGAGCCAGACTATCCAGAGAATAACGGTTATCGAGTATTTCTCGAGGAATGCGCCCGCCCTTGTGATAATTGCGGGTATGGCGAAGATTATCCTGCCGACGATATTCATATTCTTCTCTTCATAGGCTATATACCAGAAGTTCAGGATATCCTCCGTGAGCGGGAAAACGTTGCAGAGCAGCGAAACGCCCACATAGAGCATAAGCACATAGAGGATAAAGAGCGGCACGGAATCGTAGGGAGTGATGCCCATGTAGCGCAGGTTAAGGAAGCCCGCGATAAAGAGCGGCACGCCAGTGATAAAATTCATAAAGCCCGGGCCTGTCGCCATAAGATAAGAGGCGAAGCCCTTCTTTGCGAATGCGTGCTCCACATGGCCGCAAGCCTCGTCTATCCTCAGATAGCCGGGCACCTCGACGGGCAGGCCGAGAATGCGGCAGGTGAGCTGCTCCCAAAAGCCCTTGATATATGCGCCGGGGAACGTGAGGATCTTGCCGATAATATAGAGCTTTGTCATCATATAAGATCGCACTCCCCTTTCGTAAGGACTTCTTCAAGAGTTTTATCACCCTTGATTATCTGCAAAACACTGTCCGAAATTTCGGACTCTGAGAACGAAGAAAGTATCTCGTCGATATAAGCGGCGTTGTCGGTATCTTTCTTGCCCTTCTCCTTGCAGAGCCAAGAGCAAAGGTAGATAGTGTTGGACAGCTCCTGAGTATAGGCGCTGTTGTCGCCGGTATACTGATATATCTGATAGGCAGCGTAATCAGCCTCGTAGGCGTCCTCATAGGCGTTGTCATAGTCGCCGTTCATCAGATAGATAAGGGCGGACTGGCGATAGATCTCGGGCGAGGTGCCGTATTCCTTAAGCGCCTCGGTGCAAAGCTCTCTTGCCTTGTCAAGCTCGCCGACGCTGCGGAGATAGCTTATCTCGAGCTGATATGCGGTGTCCGTTCCCTTACAGGCGGCTTTATACTCCTGCATAACTCTGGCGGCCTCGTCGGTCTTGCCCTCGGCAAGATAGAGGCGCATCTTCATTGAGTTTGCATTAAACGAAGATTTATCATATTTGAGCTGCTTATCGAGATAGGTCAGCGCCTTGTCGCTCTGACCGACATTCATAAGCAGGCGGGCGTAATCGAGGGAATAGAGCCACGAATAGTCGCTCTTCTCGGCGCTGTCAGCCGCCTCGGCAGCCTCAAGGAATTTGATTCTGTCGGCGTCGGGCATATCCTTATAGGTAGCCACGTTATATTTCAGATAATTGAGGAATACCGCATTCACGCCGTCAGCGGTCGCTGCCTCGTCAAAGGCGGCGAGGGTCTCCTCAACGGTGGCTTCATCCGACTGCATCTTCTCGACTGCGTCGGCAACGGCTTCATAGGTATTCTGATAATCGGTGAGGAACTTGGTACATTCCTTGACCATGGCGTTCTTCTGAGCGTGCTCATTGTAGGTGGAGAATATGCTCTCGGCGCTGTAGGCGGCCTCAAGCGGCGAATATGAATGAGCTATGCTCTTGAATATCTTGAGCTTAACGCCGTAGCCCGAGCGGACAAAGGGGCTGTCGCTCTTGAGAATTTCATTCACGCTTGAAACAAGGTCGTCGATCTGGCTGTAGGCGGAATATGCGGGGTACCAGCTGCCCTTTGCGGCCTCCATGTCACCTTTATAGACCTGGAGCGCAGGCGCGCTGATAAGGAAGGCAAGACCCATTGCAAAGATGCCGGCTATAACTGCGGCAAAGCCTGCCACCCAGCCGAGCAGCGGTATCTTGGTCGAGCGCATACGCGCTTCGCATTCGTCGCAGTAGTCGCTGCCCTCTGCCCTTCTTCTCTCTCCGCAGGCGAGGCAAAGCTCAACTTCGTCAGTCTCTTCTGCCGTTTCTTCGGTTTCTTCCTCGGATATTTTCTCAGATTCCTCTGCGGCCTCGGTTTCGGGTGCGGCTTCCGTTTTTTCTTCGCCCCCGGCAGTCTCGGGCTGCCCGACTGTCTCGTCGGCGGCGGTTTCCTGCTCGGCGGCGGTCACGGTATCCTCCGGCTCACGCTCAAATTCATTGGTGCGTTCGTTATCCAAGCCGTTTTCCTCCTTTGTTAACTCATGTGGGATTTATTCTAACACTATTTTTGACCGATTTCAAATAAAATTGAAAATATTTACATTTTATTCACTCAATGTTTATTTGCGCCACAGCTTGCGGTCAAGGCTGCGGTACTGCACCGCCTGGGCGATATGCGACGCCTCAATGCTTTCGCACCCCTCAAGGTCGGCTATCGTGCGTGAGACCCTGAGCACCTTGTCGTAGGCTCTGGCAGAGAAATCGAGCTTCTCAAAGACCTCCTCAAGCAGTGCGAGAGCCTCGGGGGTCGGGCGGCAGAAGCGCTTTGTGAGGGCGGCATCCATCTTGGCGTTGCATGAAACGCCCGTGCCCTTTAACCGCTCCTGCTGAATTCGGCGGGCGGCGTTAACGCGCTTTTTGATATCCGCCGAGCACTCCGACGGCACACGGCTCGACAGCTTGTCAAAATCAACGGGCGGCACCTCGATATGAATGTCTATCCTGTCGAGCAGCGGGCCCGATATCCTTGCAAGATAGCGCTTCGCGGCGCCCTCGGGGCAGGTGCATTCGCGCTTCGGGTGCCCGTGGAAGCCGCAGGGGCAGGGATTCATGGCGCAAACCACCATCGCCGAGCACGGGTAGGTCAGCGAGGCGTTCGCGCGGGAAATGGTGATCTTTCCGTCCTCTATCGGCTGGCGCAGCACCTCCATTGCGACCCGTGAGAATTCGGGCAATTCGTCGAGAAAGAGCACGCCGTTGTGGGCAAGCGATATTTCACCCGGTCTCGGTATCGCGCCGCCGCCCGAGAGACCTGCGGGCGAGACGGTGTGGTGCGGCGAGCGGAAGGGCCTCCGTCTTATGAGTGAAACGCCCTTGGGCAGTGCGCCCGCCACGGAATAAAGCTCCGTGGTCTGCAGACTCTCCTCAAAGGTCATGTCGGGCAGTATCGAGGGCAGGCGCTTTGCGAGCATACTTTTGCCCGAGCCGGGCGGGCCGACCATTATTATGTTGTGACCGCCTGCGGCGGCTATCTCGAGGGCATATCTTGCCTCCTGCTGCCCCATGACGTCACGGAAATCGGGCAGCGGCAGCTGCGGCTGCTCGTCACGCTGCGGGTCAAAGCGTATCGGCGCAAGGCGCTCCTCGCCGTTCAGGTGCTTTATCACCTGCTCAACGGAGTCGACGGCATATACGTCTATCCCCTCCACAACGGAGCTTTCGAGGGCGTTATCCCTCGGCACAAATACGCTTTTTATCCCCTCTTTTTGCGCCCTTATCACCATCGGCAGGGCTCCGTTGACGTGGCGCACAAGCCCGTCGAGCGACAGTTCGCCGATGAAGGCGCAGTCACGCAGCTCGCAGCGGAGCTGACCGCTGGCGCACAGCACGGCTATCAGAATGGGCAGGTCATATACCGGTCCCTCCTTGCGTATATCGGCGGGCGAGAGGTTGACCGTCAGCCTGCTCTGCGGGAACGAAAAGCCGCTGTTTTTGACCGCGGAGCGCACTCTGTTCTTCGCCTCATTGACTGCGGCGTCGGGCAAGCCGACCAGATCGACCCTCGGCAGCCCCTGACCGAAATCGACCTCGACCCCGACCATGTAGCTGTCAATGCCGAAAAGCCCCATGCTGTTGATACGTGCAAACATCCGACCCCTCCCTGTTCTTGATTTTATCAGCTGTCACTTAATATTGTAATCATACCACGAATTTCTCAAAAATACAATATGTGTCATAAAGTTAAATTTTAATATAGTTCAATATAAGAAAATAAAAATAAATATACTTTGCTATTATATAAATATCTATAAACTATTGAACGGAGTGACACTCTTGGCTAAAACTCTGGTGTTGACCGAGAAGCCGTCGGTTGCGAAGGATATAGCCCGTGTGCTCGGCTGCAAGCGCAGCGGCAACGGCTGCATCGTCGGCGATAATTATATAGTTACCTGGGCGCTGGGTCATCTCGTGACCCTCGCCGACCCCGAGGCATACGACGATAAATACAAAAGCTGGCGCATGGAGGATCTTCCCATGCTGCCCGGCAGGATGAAGCTCGTCGTTATCGGCCAAACCTCAAAGCAGTTCAAGGCCGTCAGCTCCCTGCTCTCGAGCGCCGAGGTGAGCGATATAGTCATCGCCACCGACGCGGGGCGCGAGGGCGAGCTTGTCGCAAGGTGGATAATCCAAAAGGCAAACTGCCGCAAGCCGATGCGGCGGCTCTGGATATCCTCACAGACGGATAAAGCCATCAAGGAGGGCTTCGCCTCACTCAAGCCCTCGTCGCAATACGATAATTTATACCGCAGCGCTCAGTGCAGAGCCGAGGCAGATTGGCTCGTCGGGCTGAACGTCACCCGCGCCCTGACCTGCAAGCACAACGCCCAGCTCTCCGCCGGCAGAGTGCAGACCCCGACCCTCGCCATGATAGTGCGCCGCGAGGAGGATATCCTGCGCTTCAGACCGAAGGATTACTTCACCGTCAAGGCGGATTTCGGCGAATACACCGCTCTTTATAAAGACGGCAAGGGTCAGGCGAGGTTCGCCGACGCCGCTGCCGCCAAGGAGGTCGCCGACTCCGTCAGGGGCAAGCG
>ERZ1027089.1172-NODE-1172-length-10566-cov-6.322710_pt1 | contig 10566 bp, 9 predicted proteins | sample MGYA00519412_ERZ1027089 | MGnify/ENA primary metagenome ERZ1027089 (study PRJEB26926, sample SAMN06164433) | human gut metagenome | biome: ENVO:00009003; feature: ENVO:2100002; material: ENVO:00002003 | host: Homo sapiens | place: USA | collected 2012 ... | reverse complement strand
ATAAGAGACAGCCGTTATAAAGCGCTGCATAATACCGATGAGCATGCCCGGCGTTATCTCGGGCATCACCATGGTCTTTGTCCCGTCGGTCAGCACATTCTATATTTCACAAAAGCTCGGCGGCGGCTCCTTTGACCTCATCGGCGACGTTATCGAGCGCCAGTTCCAACAGTCTTATAACTACAATCTCGGCGCCTCGCTCTCGCTGGTGCTGATGGTGCTTATCCTTATCTGTATGGCGGTCATGAACCGCTTCAGCGGCGACGAGGAGGGGATGGTAATATGAAAACTGCGTCTAAGATCTATGCGGCGCTCGTGTTCCTTTTCCTCTATGCGCCAATTATCGTTCTGATCATCTTTTCGTTCAACTCCTCAAGCAGCACGAGCGTATTCAGCGGCTTCTCACTCAGATGGTATGAGTCGCTATTCCAGGATAAAGCGACTTTGCGCGCGTTCTACAACACCATTATCCTTGCCGTCACATCGTCTGTCATTGCGACGGTGCTCGGCACGGCGGCAGCCGTCGGCATCAATAAATATAAAAAAGGCTTCATGCGCTCATCCGTCATGGCCGTCACCAATATTCCGATGATGAATCCCGAGATAGTGACGGGCATCTCGATGATGCTGCTCTTTGTGTTTGTCGGCAGACTGGTCAATTCGGAGGCCGTCCTCGGTTTTGGCACGCTGCTGATAGCCCATGTCACATTCGGCCTGCCTTATATTATCCTCACCGTGCTGCCGAAGCTGCGTCAAACGGATAAAAACCTTGCGGAGGCGGCGCAGGATCTCGGCTGCCGACCCGCTCAGGCGTTCTTCAAGGTCGTACTGCCCTCGATAATGCCCGGCATCATCACCGGCATGATAATGGCTTTCACGCTCTCGCTCGATGACTTTATCATCAGCTATTTTACCTGCGGTCCGGGCTTCCAGACCCTGCCGATAGCTATATTCGCGATGACCAAGAAGCGCGTAAAGCCCGATATGTACGCTCTCTCCGCTCTTATATTCGTGAGCATCCTTGTGCTGCTCATCCTTTATAATTTTGCGCAGCAAAAGAGCGACGAAAAAACAAAAAGCAAGAAATAAATCTATCTGAAAGGAGCGGCAAAACAGTGAAAAAATTCTTTGCCATTCTTTTGGCGTGTGCTTTGGCGTTCGTACCCTGCACGGCGGCCTTTGCGGCGCAGCAGAGCGATATCGACGCCCTCAGAGGCACCAAGCTCTATGTTTATAACTGGGGCGAATATATCTCCGACGGTGCGGACGGTACTCTCGATATCAATGCCGAGTTCGAGAAGAAATATGGCATCGAGGTCGTTTACGACACCTACGACAATAACGAGGTCATGTATTCCAAGCTAAAGGGCGGCGGGATCGCCTACGATATCGTCATACCCTCCGACTATATGGTAGAGCGTATGATAAGCGAAGGTATGCTTGAGAAGATCGACTTCGACAATATCCCGAATTTCAAGTATATCCCCGACAAATACCGCAACCTCGGCTATGACCCGACCAACGAGTATTCCGTGCCCTATACCGTCAGCTATATCGGCCTTATCTATAATACCACCATGGTTGAGGAAGCTCCCGACAGCTGGACTGCGCTTTGGGACGAGAGATATTCGGGCAAAATTCTTATGATCAATAACCCGAGGGATGCCTTTGCCATCGCTCAGAGTATTCTCGGCATGGATTATAACACCGACGCCCCTGCCGCTTGGCGGACTGCCGCCGAGTTGCTCAAGGAGCAGAAAAGGGTCAACCCCAACTACGTCAACGACGAGGTCTTTCTCAAAATGGAGTCGGGCGAGGCTGCGCTTGCACCTTATTTTGTCGGCGATTATCTCACCATGAAGGAGAATAACCCCGACCTTGCCTTCGTTTACCCCAAGGAGGGCGTCAACTACTTCTTTGACTCCGCCTGCATCCTCAAAGGCTCAAAGAATAAGCTCGCCGCAGAGCTGTATATCAACTTCCTGCTCGAGCCTGATGTAGCCCTTGCAAACGCCGAATATATCTGCTACGGCAGCCCGCACAGCGAGGTGTATAATAACCCCGATTATACCTATTATCACGATGAAACGCTCTATCCCGAGGAGGGGAGCGTCAAGACTCAGCTTTTCAGGAATCTGCCCGCGGAGACGCTGGCTCTTATGAGCTCGCTTTGGGATGACGTCAAAAATTATATCCCGTCCGGAGTTTCGCCCAACTCGTTCTTCTTCGGCGGCACAGATACCGCAGCCGAGCCAAACGTCGACGGCGAAAAAATGACCGAGGAGACCGTCAAATACGCTGTCTGCATCGGCGTTTTCGTGCTCATCTGCCTTGCCTATGTGATTTTCAGGTACGCAAGGAAAAAATACAGAGAAAAAGTATAATTAATGCTGCCGCATCGTTCAAACGGTGCGGCGGTTTTTTCAATATTGCGGATACATAAAAAATTTACAGAATATTAACCATAATCACAGTTGACGGTTTGACGATAATATTATATAATATAACACTATAATGGAATAATCGGTCAGTGTATCCGAAAAGGAGAAGTTATGATAGATAAAGAGTTTTTAACATTCAGCGAGAAGCCCCGTGAGCTGCCGACCGTGGCGCTCAGAGGGTTGGTCGTGTTCCCCGATATGTTCATTCACTTTGAGGTGGGGCGAGAGAAGTCGATAAATGCGCTCAAAGAGGCCATGGACGGCGGGCAGGAGGTATTTCTTGTAGCTCAGCGTGACGTGGCTGTCGACAATCCCGACTATGACGAGCTTTATGATATCGGTGTTATCGCCAAGGTGAAGCAGCTTATTCGCATGCCCGGCAAAAACACCAATATCAGAGTGGCGGTCGAGGGTATCGCAAGAGCGAGGCTCATCGGCGGCGTTACCGGCAAGAATTCAAAGTGCCTGCGTTCGCTCATTGTGCCCGTTTCCGAGCTGCCCGTTGCCGAGGAGCTGCGCGATTATTCAAGAGCGCTCGTCCGTCACGCCAAAGAGCTCTTTGCCGACTATGTCGAGGTTGCGTCGCAGATGCCCGTTGATATCGTCACCGGCGTTATGCAGAAGTCCGAGCCGGGCGAGCTTGCCGACTATGTTGCGGGCAATATTATGATAGAATATGAGGACAGGCAGCGAATACTTGAGGAGTTTGACAAGATTAAGCGCCTTGAGGCTCTCTGCGTGCTGCTTGCCGACGAGGGCAATCTGCTCAACCTCGAGGCTGAGATAGGCGAAAGAGTGCAGGAGCAGATAGACAAGAATCAGCGTGAGTATTATCTGCGTGAGCAAATGAAGATAATCTCCGAGGAGCTTGGCGGCGGAGTGTCGCAGGAGGAGGAGCTTGATGAGTTCCGCCGTAAGATATTCGAGCTGAATGTCTCCGACGATATCAAAGATAAGCTCTTACGCGAATGCGACAGGCTCGAGAAAAGCTCGCCGCAGTCGCCCGAAGCGGCGGTGAGCAGGAATTACCTTGAGATCTGCCTTTCGCTGCCATGGGATAAGTATTCAAAAGAGAATACCGATATTAAAAAATCAAAGAAGATACTTGAAGCAGACCATTATGGTCTCGAGAAGGTCAAGGAGAGGATACTCGAGTATCTTGCCGTCAGGGCTCTTGCGCCGGATATCAAGGGGCAGATAATCTGCCTTGTCGGCCCGCCGGGAGTCGGCAAGACCTCGGTCGCTCATTCGATAGCGAGGGCAACAGGCAGGAAATATGTCCGTCTTTCGCTCGGCGGCGTCAAGGATGAGGCGGAGATAAGAGGTCACCGCAAGACCTACATCGGCTCAATGCCGGGCAGGATAATCGAGGCGCTGCGGCAGGCGGGCACCAAGAACCCGTTGATACTGCTCGACGAGGTCGACAAGCTCTCAAGCGATTATAAGGGCGACCCGACCTCCGCTCTGCTCGAGGTGCTTGACCCGGAGCAGAATTCTACATTCCGCGATCATTATGTCGAGCTGCCGTTTGACCTGAGCCGAGTAATGTTTATCACCACGGCAAATGTCCGCTCAAATATCCCCGAGCCGCTTCAGGACAGAATGGAGATAATAGAGCTCGGCAGCTACACCTTCGAGGAGAAATTCAACATAGCCAAAAAGCATCTTATACCGAAGCAGATAAAGCGCCACGGGCTGACTTCAAAGCAGCTCAGGATATCCGACAAGGCTCTCTCGCTCATCATTGATGGTTACACCAAGGAGGCGGGAGTCAGAGGACTTGAGCAGCAGATATCTGCCGTGTGCCGCAAGGCTGCCGTGATGATAGTCGACGGCAGGGGCGAAAAGCTCTCAGTTAAGCCCGAGAATGTCGAAGCACTGCTCGGCTCACGCAAATTCAAGCCCGAACGCTTCGACGGCAAAGCCGAGGTCGGCGTTGTCAACGGCCTTGCATGGACCGCTGTGGGCGGCGAAATGCTCGAGGTCGAGGCTGCGGTGCTCGACGGCAGCGGCAAGCTCCAGCTCACAGGCTCTCTCGGCGACGTGATGCAGGAGAGCGCCAAGGCGGCGGTCAGCTATATCCGCTCAAGGGCTAAGGAGCTTTCGGTCGACCCGAATTTCTATAAAGACAAGGATATCCACATTCATGTGCCCGACGGCGCAACGCCCAAGGACGGCCCCTCGGCGGGCGTTACAATGGCTACGGCGCTTGTCTCGGCTCTCACAGGCAAAAAGGTCAAGCGCGACGTCGCAATGACGGGCGAGATCTCGCTGCGCGGCAGAGTGCTGCCGATAGGCGGGCTTAAAGAGAAATCCATGGCGGCTTACAGAGCAGGCATAAAGACCGTGCTCATCCCGTATGATAATCTGCCAGACCTTGACGAGGTCGACCCCAAGGTCAAGGAGAATGTCAGCTTCGTGCCCGCTAAAAATGTTGAGACGGTATGGCGCACGGCGATAGAGAATTACGGCGAAGCGCCGAAAGAGAAGAGTGTTGCTCCGCTCGATGCACTCAGCGCGTCGAAACCCTCCGAGAGAGGCAGGTATAAAATATGAGATTTGATAAAATTGAGTTCACGGCGGCATACGGCACCTCATCTCAGCTGCCGCCGCCGAAAGAGAAGGAGATAGTTTTCTCCGGTAGGTCAAACGTCGGCAAATCCTCGCTCATAAACAAGGTCTTTAACCGTAAAAACCTTGCGAGGGTCAGCTCCGTGCCCGGCAAGACGATAACCGTCAATTTCTTTAAGGGCGATAGCGTTTACTTCGTCGATCTGCCCGGCTACGGCTACGCGAAACGCGAGCAAAAGGAGAAAAAGCGCTGGGCTGAGCTTATGGACGGCTACTTCAATTCGGGCAGGGATATCGCCCTCGTCGTCCAGCTCATTGATATGCGCCACGCCCCGTCTCAGGACGATATGACGATGTTCAACTTCCTCAAGGAGATGAATATTCCGTTTGTCATCGTCCTCACAAAGAGCGATAAGCTCAACAAAACCGAGACGGAGAAGCGCAGGGCGGAGCTCGATAAGGAGCTTGCGGATTATGCCGATATACGGCGCATAGAATTCTCCGCCGTCACAGGCAGCGGAGTTGAAGAGATAAGAGCGGCGGCAGAGGCCGCAGCTCAGTAACCGCCGAGTAACAGTTATTTTGGACGGGAGGTCAGCAAAATGTACGTTTCCGATTGTATTTCAATGAATGAGCGCGGGCATCTCACGATAGGCAGCTATGACACCGTGGAGCTTGCCAAAAAATACGGCACGCCCGCATATGTGTTTGACGAGAATGAGATACGCAAAAATCTCAGGGAATTCAAGAAGTCCATCGACGATGAATACGGCGGCAAAGGGCTTGTCGTCTATGCGAGCAAGGCGTTTTGCTGCAAAGAAATGTGCCGTATCTGCGCCGAGGAGGGCGTCGGCATAGACGTTGTCTCCGGCGGAGAGCTTTATACGGCGCTGTCGGTAGGGTTCCCGACGGATAAGATAGTTTTCCACGGCAACAACAAGACCCGTGATGAGCTGATAATGGCTGTCGATAACAATGTCGGCAGAGTGATAGTCGATAACATCACTGAGCTTGAGAATTTGAACGCCATTGCCGCCGATAAGGGCAAAAATATCGGTATAATGCTCCGCATAAAGCCCGGTATCGACGCGCATACCCATGAATTCATAAAAACCGGTCAGATAGACTCAAAATTCGGTTTTGCTCTTGAGACCGGCGAGGCTCTTGAGGCGATAAAAACGGCGCTTGTCATGTCAAACGTGACCCTCAGAGGTCTGCATTGCCATATCGGTTCGCAGATATTTGACCTTGACCCGTTTGAGCTTGCCGCAACGGTCATGCTCGACCTTATTAAGCAGGTCAAAGATGAGACCGGGGTGCAGCTCGGCGAGCTTAATCTCGGCGGCGGCTTCGGCATCAAATATCTCAAGAGCGATCGTCCGAGACCCTACGGCGATTATATGCGTAAGGTATCGGCGGCGGTCAATTCGTATTCAAAGGAGCTTGGGATCGAGACCCCATTTATCCTCATTGAGCCGGGTCGCTCGATAGTCGGCGCTGCGGGCATAACCCTCTACACCGTCGGCGCGGTCAAAGAGATACCCGACGTGCGCACCTATGTTTCCGTCGACGGCGGAATGGGTGACAATCCGAGGTATGCGCTTTATCAGTCACGCTACGAGGTCGTTTGCGCCAATAAAGCCTCAGAGAAGCGCAGCCGCACCGTGACGGTTGCGGGCAAATGCTGCGAGAGCGGCGACCTTATCCAGGAGTGGACTCATATCCAGCCCGTCGAACCGGGGGATATCCTTGCGGTGCTTTCGACAGGCGCATATAACTATTCCATGGCGTCAAACTATAACCGTATTCCGCGGCTGCCCGTCATAATGGTCAAGGACGGCAAGGATCGCCTTGTTATCAGGCGTGAGACCTATGAGCAGCTCACCGAGTGCGATATCTGAGAAAACAAATTGATTTAAGGAAGTGACTATATGCTGCATATAGCTATGCCGGCGGATAAAGTCCGCCTTGTATGCGTGCAGACCGATAGGTTCAAAACAAGCAGCCTCATTATCTCCGCGGCTTTGCCGCTTGATGAGAATGCGGCGGCGAACGCTCTCATGCTTCGCCTGCTCAAAAGGAGCTGCAAGAAGTATCCGGATTTCACTCTTTTCTACGGTAAGCTCGATGAGCTTTACGGCGCCACTGTCTCATCGGAGATAAGCAAGAGCGGCGATTCTCAGGTGCTCAGCCTCGTAGTCAACTGCCTTGACGACAGATTTGCTCTCGACGGCGAGAGCATCGCCGAGCAGTGTGCGGAGCTGTCGGCGGAGTTGATATTTGCCCCAAATACCAAGGGCGGCAGCTTCGGCGCCGATGCCGTCGCAACCGAAAAAAGGCTTCTCACTCAGCTTGTTGAGGAGGAGATGAATAATAAAGGCACATACGCGGAGCGGCGCTGCATAAATCATATGTGCTCAAATGAGCCTTACGGCCGTGACGAATACGGCACCGTTGAGGAGATAGCGGCGGTCAAGTGCGCCGACGTCTATGCCGCATGGAAGCGTATGCTTGCAAACGCTGTTTTTCAGATAACCTATGTCGGCTCGGCGTCGCCCGAGAATATCGAGAAGATATTCGCTTCGAGATTTAAGAAGATAAAGCGCGAGCCTGTCGAGACCGAGACTATATTCTTTAAGAGAGGCGGCCGCTTCTGCCGCCACGAGGAGCAGTTCCCCGTGAATCAGGGCAAGCTCATCATAGGGCTTCGCACAGGTATGCAGAGCAGCCGAGACAACCTCTTCGCCGTAATGCTCACTAACGATATCCTCGGCGGCAGCACATATTCAAAGCTGTTTGCGAATGTCCGTGAGAAGATGAGCCTTGCATACTACTGCTATTCGAGGCTTATAAAGTCAAAGGGCATAGTGCTTATCGAGAGCGGCATTGATACCGATAAGGAGCGTACCGTCTCCGCCGCCATAGTCAAGCAGCTCGGCGAATTGCGCGACGGCGAGACCGATCCCGGGGTCTACGATGCGGCGAAGCGCAGCCTGCGTGAGAGGCTGACCTTCTCGTCGCCCGCTTCGATTGCAGGGTGGTACGCCGCTCAGATAAACGAGCAGGATATAATGACCCCCGACGAGGTGGCGGACGGCATTGACGCCGTTACTCCCGAGCAGGTCTGCGAGGCGGCCAAGAAGCTGTCCATAGACACGATATTCATGCTTGCGTCCGACGGAAAGGAGACGGAAAATGAAGATCAGTGAGATTAAAAACGAATGGCTCGGCGAGAGCGTCTTTTTCGGCGAGCATCCGTCGGGGCTCAAGGTCTTTGTGCTGCCCAAAAAGGATTATGAATCCGCCTTTGCGCTCTACGGCGTCAAATACGGCTCGATAGATACGAGCATTATGAATGAGAACGGCGAGTATGAAGCCATTCCCGAGGGCACGGCACATTTCCTTGAGCATAAGCTCTTTGAGAGCGAGGATCTGAACGCTTTCGAGCGCTTTGCCAAGACTGGTGCCAGCGCAAACGCCTACACCTCTTTTGAACGCACCGCCTACCTCTTCAAAAGCTCGTCCGATATAACCGAATCGCTTGAAATATTGCTTGATTTCGTGCAGAATCCTTATTTCACCGCCGAAACGGTCGAGAAGGAGCAGGGGATAATCGGGCAGGAGATCAGAATGTATCAGGATCAGCCCGGCTGGCAGCTTATGTTTAACCTGCTGCGCGCTCTCTACGGCGAGAATCCCGTCAGGATAGATATAGCGGGCACTCAGGAATCCATCGCCCGTATCGACGCCGACCTGCTTCACAGGCTTTATAAAGAGTTTTATAACCCCGCCAACATGGCGCTTTGTGTCGTCGGCTGCGTTGAGCCGAGCGAGGTCTTTGCGACCGTTGAGCGCTGCCTCAGGAATAACGAGGGCAAAAAGATTGAGCGCAAATTTGTCCGTGAGGATGAGAAGCCCATTCAGAAATATGTGGAGGAGCGATTCTCCGTCGCCGAGAAGCAGTTTTATCTCGGCTTCAAGGAGGGGCTTTCCGAGCCGACGCTCAATATCAAGGACGAGGTCGCCACTTCGATAATGCTTGACGCCGTATTCGGCAAATCCTCAAGGCTCTTTAAGGAGCTGCTGGATGCCGAGCTTATAGACATGGGCTTTGACGCCGATCTGTTCAACGGCTACGGCTTCTCCTGCGTGATGGTGGGCGGCACAAGCGCCGACCCTGAGAAAGCTGTCGAGCTTATCCATGCGGAGCTTGCCCGTCTGCGCACCGAGGGCATCGACCCCGCCGCCTTCGAGAGAGCAAGGAAAAAGAATTACGGCAGAATGGTAATGAGCTACAATGACGTCAGCGAGACGGCAAACCTGCTTATGAGCCTTTGCTTCAGTGGCCATGAGCCGTTTGATGAGCTGGAGGCATGCAGGAGCGTAACGCTCGAGGATGCCGAGCGCAGGCTTGCGCTTCTGCGTGAGGAATGCGCCGCGCTCTCCGTTATCAGCCCGATAATCAAGGAGGACTGAAGATGTCAAATTATACGGTAGTTTATTTCACAGGCATCAGCCGCGGCTTCAGCGTGCCGAGCGTGCTTGCCGAGTTCTCGATATTTGGTATTGATATCAGCATCAAGTGGTACGGCGCGATAATCGCCTTCGGCTTCCTGCTCGCTGTGCTTTTCGGCGGGCGGATGGCTTATAAATGGAAGATGAATCTTGACAAGATGGTGGATGTGCTCATCTACGGCACTCTTGCCGGCATCGTCGGCGCAAGGCTCTATTATGTATTCTCAAAGTGGGATTACTACGGCGCTCATCTCAGCGAGATACCGAAGATATGGGAGGGCGGCCTTGCGATATACGGCGGGCTTATCGCCGGAGTTGTTGCCGCTTATATCGTTTGCCGCGTCCGCAAGATGAATTTCTGGAATCTGCTCGATATCGCCGTTATGAGCTTCCTCATCGGCCAGGGCATCGGCAGGTGGGGTAACTTCACAAACCAGGAGGCGTTCGGCACCAACACTACTCTGCCTTGGGGTATGTGGAGCCAAAAGATAGCCGACGATATTACTTCCCGTCAGGCGTTCTTTGCCGATAAGGGCATCACGATGGATCCTACAATGCCCGTTCACCCCACCTTCCTCTATGAGTCGATATCCTGCCTTCTCGGCTTTGTCGTGCTTTATATAATCTGCCGCAAAGCGAGGAAATTCAGCGGCCAGATAGCTCTTTGCTACGGCGTATGGTACGGCATTGAGCGCGCGATAGTCGAGGGATTGAGGACCGACAGCCTCTATATAGCGGGCACGACTCTCAGGATATCTCAGGTGCTTTCGGCGTCTCTTGCGCTTGTGTGCGCCGTGCTGCTGGTGATACTTCTTGTTAAATACACAAAGCACCCGAAGCCGATCGACGGCGTTGATTATTTCTCAGAGCTTGAGCTTAAAAAGGCTGCTGAGGCGGCCGAAGCGAAGCCCGCCGAGGTCAAAGAAGAGGCGGCGGAGCAGTCCAAGCAGCCGTCGGATTCAAAATGAAATAAATTTGTAATATTCTATTAATGATTCTATAAAAAAGCTGTCTCTTATACACATCTCCGAGCCCACGA
>ERZ1027089.1168-NODE-1168-length-10585-cov-4.547673_pt1 | contig 10585 bp, 7 predicted proteins | sample MGYA00519412_ERZ1027089 | MGnify/ENA primary metagenome ERZ1027089 (study PRJEB26926, sample SAMN06164433) | human gut metagenome | biome: ENVO:00009003; feature: ENVO:2100002; material: ENVO:00002003 | host: Homo sapiens | place: USA | collected 2012 ... | reverse complement strand
GAGATGTAGAGAGGTCTCGTGGGCTCGGAGATGTGTATAAGAGACAGATTTATAGACGGACAGGCAGGCACAACAGGCTTAAGAATTAAGGACAGGCTGTCTGCAAGAGATGATATTGAACTTTTAAAAATAGACGACGACAAGCGCAAGGACACGGCAGAAATCAAAAAATTCATAAATGAGAGCGACATTACTTTTCTTTGTCTGCCCGATGCGGCGGCCATTGAAGCAGTTACCCTGCTTGAAAATGATAAGACAAAGATAATTGACGCATCAACTGCGCACAGAACAAACCCGAAATGGGCTTACGGTTTTCCCGAACTCGAAAAAGAATTCAAAGAAAAAATTGTTTCTGACAATCTTATTGCAAACCCCGGTTGTTATGCAAGCGGCTTCAACTCAATTGTATCCCCTCTTGTAAGGCACGGAATTATTGAGGCAGACTACCCTCTCACCTGCTTTGCAGTTTCGGGCTACAGCGGCGGCGGTAACAAGGCTATCGCTCAATACGAAGATGCAGAAAGAGACCCTGAACTCGACTCACCGAGGCAATATGCACTGACACAGAACCACAAGCATTTAAAAGAAATGGCGGCAATTTCAGGTCTTTTAAGAACACCGATTTTCAGCCCGATGATTTGCGACTACAAATGCGGAATGGTAGTAAGCATACCGCTTTTTGCAGATATGCTGAAAAAGAAATGCAGTTTAAAAAATATACAGGAAATTCTTGCCGAGCATTATGACGGGCAGGAATTTGTTAAAGTCCGAAGACTCGGATACACTGAAAATATGATCGGCGCCAACAATTTTGACGGCAGAGATGATATGGAAATTGAAGTAAACGGCAATGATGACAGAATTGTTATAACCTCACGCTTTGACAATCTCGGCAAAGGCGCATCGGGTGCGGCAATTCAGTGTATGAATCTTGCTCTGGGAATTGACGAGAAAAAAGGACTTATTTTAGGAGAATAAAAAATGGAATTTAAAATAATTGACGGCGGCGTATGCGCCCCGAAAGGCTTTAAAGCAAACGGCGTTTACTGCGGTATAAAAAAGCCGAGTAACCCTGATGCGCCCCACAAAAACGACCTGGGAATGATTTTATCCGACACGATTTGCAGCACGGCGGCAGTTTACACGACAAACAAAGTAAAGGGTGCGCCGATACTTGTTACAAAGGCAAATCTTGAAAAGACAGGCGGTAAAGCAAAGGCGGTTATAGTGAACTCAAAAAATGCCAACACCTGCAATGCAGACGGTGTTGAAAAGGCTGAAAAAATGTGTGCACTGACTGCCGATGTGCTTGGAATTAATCCTGAAGAGGTTATTGTGGCCTCAACGGGCGTTATCGGTCAGATTTTACCGATTGAACCGATTGAAAACAAAATCGGCGATTTAGCAGAGGGCTTATCCTACACGGGAAATGTTGAATGTGCAACGGCGATTATGACAACCGACACAATCAAAAAGGAATATGCCGTTCAGTTTGAAATTGACGACAAAACCTGCACAATCGGCGGTATGGCAAAAGGCTCGGGTATGATTCACCCGAATATGGCAACAACGCTTAACTTTATTACGACGGATACTACAATTTCAGCCGAAATGCTGCAAAAAGCACTTAATGAAATTGTTAAGGTTACATACAACTGCCTTTCAATTGACGGCGACACATCTACAAACGATATGGTATCTGTTATGGCAAACGGTCTTGCAGAAAACAATGAAATTACGCAGGAAAATAAGGCGTTTGAATTATTCAAGGCAGGACTTTATCAGGTTATGGCAAATCTGACAAGAATGCTTGCGAAAGACGGTGAAGGCGCAGGAAAACTGCTTGAATGCATATGTACGGGCTGCCCAACAAAAGATGATGCAATTGTAATTGCAAAATCAGTTATCGGCTCTACACTGTTCAAATGTGCTATATTCGGCGAAGATGCAAACTGGGGCAGAATTCTTTGTGCCATAGGTTATGCCGACGCCGAGTTTGATATTGACAAGGTTGATGTGGCGCTGAAAAGTGAATTCGGTGTTATTGATGTTTGCAAAAACGGTGCAGGTGTTGAATTCAGCGAAGAAAAGGCGGCAGAGATTTTAAAGAGTGATGAAATTCAGGTGCTTGTTAATCTTAATCAGGGTGATGAGAATGCAACTGCATGGGGTTGTGATTTAACATATGATTATGTAAAGATTAACGGGGATTACAGGACTTGATTTAACATAAGATTTTTCGGGAGGGCACAGAGACCCTCGCCTACAAAAAATTCCACCACCGCAAGCGGTCCCCCTCCCTTTAACAAGGGAGACAAATAATGATACAGGAGCATAAATATGGATATAAATAATGCACAGAAGGCGGAAATACTTGCACACGCACTACCGAACATACAGATGTATCGAAAAAAAATCATTGTTGTAAAATACGGCGGCAATGCAATGATTAACGAAGAACTGAAAGACGCAGTTATGCGTGATTTAGTTCTTCTTTCAACAATAGGAATTAAAGTTGTTCTTGTTCACGGCGGCGGCCCTGAAATAAACAAAACACTTAAAGCAATGAACATTGAAAGCAAATTTGAAGACGGACTCAGGGTTACCGACAAAGACACTGTAAGCGTTGTTCAAATGGTGCTTGCAGGCAAAGTAAACAAAGACCTTGTTTGCCAGATTGGCAACTCGGGTGGGCACGCAATCGGTCTTTCGGGTATGGACGGCAATATGATTAAGTGCAGACCGCTTGATGAAAAACACGGTTATGTCGGTGAAATAACAGATGTGAATATGGAGGTTGTTGAAGGAGCGCTCAACCACGGCTTTATTCCCGTTATTTCAACAATCGGCTATGATGAAAAAGGCAACTGCTACAACATTAATGCAGACACGGTTGCAGCTGCGGTTGCAGGAGCACTGAACGCAGAAGCACTTATTTCAATGACTGATGTGGTCGGTCTTTTAAGAGATAAGGATGACGACAGCACGCTGATTCACAGAGTTTACATCAGCGATGTGCCTGCACTTATTGCCGAGGGAATAATCGGCGGCGGTATGATTCCGAAAATCGACTCAATGACGAATGCGCTCAGAGAGGGCGTTAAAAAAGCATTTATAATTGACGGACGTGTTCCCCACTCCATTCTTATGGAACTTCTTACCGACGAAGGTATGGGAACAATGTTCCGCAGCAGATAAGCAAGTGAGTTAAACAGGAGAAAACAAAATGAACATTAAAGAAACAGACAATCAGTTTGTTGCCCATTCGTACGGCAGGTTTGATGTTGCGCTTGTGAACGGCAAAGGCTCAACCGCTTATGACGAACAGGGCAAGGAATATATAGATTTCGGCTCGGGAATCGGCGTTACTGCTTTTGGTTTCTGCGACGGTGAATGGAAAAGTGCAGTTGAAGAACAGTTATCAAAACTTCAGCATACGAGCAATCTTTATTACACAGAGCCTTGCGCAAAACTTGCTGAACTTCTTTGCGAAAAAACAGGAATGAAAAAAGTTTTTTTTGCAAACAGCGGTGCAGAGGCTAACGAGGGAGCAATTAAATTTGCAAGAAAATACAGCGCAGATAAATACGGTTCTGACAGGCACACAATTATAACGCTCGTTAACTCTTTCCACGGCAGAACGATTACAACGCTTGCGGCAACGGGACAGGATGTTTTTCACAAAGACTTTTTGCCGCTGACTGACGGCTTTAAATACTGCCCTGCCAACGATGTAAACGCACTTGAAAATATGATAAGAGATGACGTTTGTGCCATTATGTTTGAATGCGTGCAGGGTGAAGGCGGCGTGAACAGTCTTGACTATGATTTTGTTAAGGCAATTGAAAAAATCGCCAAAGACAAAGACATTCTGATGATTTGCGACGAGGTGCAGACTGGAAACGGAAGAACAGGCAGATATTTTGCTTATGAAAACTTTGATATTATGCCTGATATTGTTTCTACTGCAAAGGGTCTTGCAGGCGGTCTTCCGATGGGCGCTGTTTTATTCGGCGACAAAGTAAAGGATATAGTAACGCCGGGCAGTCACGGCTCAACCTTTGGAGGCAACCCTGTTTGCGCAGCAGGCGCATTATCAATAGTTTCAAGGATAGATGATGCTTTTTTGAACAGTGTTTCGGAAAAGAGCAGATATATAAAAGAATTTTTAGCAAATGTAAACGGTGTAAAATCTGTTTCGGGAATGGGCTTAATGCTTGGAATTGAAACAGAGAAAAATGCCAAAGAAATCGCAGACGAGTGCCTGAAAAACGGACTGCTTGTGCTGACTGCAAAAACAAAAGTAAGGCTTTTGCCTGCCCTTAACATCAGTTATGATGAACTGAACAAAGGTCTTAAAATTTTGAAGGAGATTATTGAAAAATGAAACATTTATTAAAACTTGCAGATTTAAGCCAGAAGGATATACTTGATATTCTTAATCTTGCCGACCAGTTAAAATATGAGACGAAGCACGGTATTGAACACCACCATTTAAAGGGCAAAACGCTTGGTATGATTTTCCAGAAAAGTTCAACAAGAACAAGAGTTTCATTTGAAACGGGTATGTATCAACTCGGCGGTCAGGCACTGTTCCTTTCTAACAGGGATTTGCAGATTGGCAGAGGCGAGCCTGTTGAGGACACTGCAAGAGTTCTTTCACGCTACCTTGACGGAATTATGATTAGAACTTTCGAGCAGAAAGAGGTTGAAGACCTTGCCGAATACGGCTCTATTCCGATTATCAACGGTCTTACGGACTACTGTCATCCCTGCCAGGTGCTTGCAGACCTTATGACTATACGTGAGTATAAAAAGACCTTTGACGGTTTGAAATTCTGCTTTATCGGTGACGGCAACAATATGGCAAACAGTCTTATTGTAGGCGCAATCAAAATGGGCATGGAATGTGCAGTTGCCTGCCCGAATGATTACAAGCCTGATGCTGAAATTATGAAATGGGCTCAGGAAAACGGCAAATTCACCTGCTCCGACAACATTCTTGAATGTGCAAAAGGTGCAGATATTCTTTACACAGACGTATGGGCATCTATGGGTCAGGAGGAAGAAAAGGCTGAAAGAGAAAAAATCTTCAAAGATTATCAGATTAACGATGATGTTATGGCTGCTGCAAACGACGGCGCTATGGTACTTCACTGCCTGCCTGCACACAGAGAAGAAGAAATCACTGCAAAGGTATTTGAAGAACATGCAGATGAAATTTTTGATGAGGCAGAAAACAGACTCCACGCGCAGAAAGCAGTGTTAGTTAAACTTTTAGGTTAATGACTATGATTAACGAAACAGTTTATATCTGCCTTGCTGACGGGCAGATTTTTGAAGGAAAACGCTTTGGTGCATCAGGCGAAATCACAGGTGAACTTGTTTTTACAACAGGTATGGGCGGTTATATTGAAACACTGACAGACCCGAGTTATTTCGGTCAGATTGTTATGCAGACCTTTCCGCTTATCGGCAACTACGGTTTTATTGACGAAGATATGGAGAGCACAAAATCTTATGTAAGTGCTTACATAGTGCGTGAATACTGTAAAGAGCCGTCAAACTTCAGATGCGGCAAAACACTTAACGATTACCTGAAAGATAACAATATTATCGGCGTTTATGATGTAGACACGAGAGAAATTACGAAAATCATTCGTGAAAGCGGCGTTATGAATGCCGTTATCTGCTCTGACCCAAGAAAAGCGGATTTTGATAAAATTAAGGAATATAAAATAACCGATGCGGTAAAATCCACATCGGTTGAAAAGCCGTGCCTTGTACCGAGTGAAAATCACAAATACAATGTAGTGCTGATTGACTACGGAAAAAAGGATAATATTCCGAGAGAACTTGCCAAAAGAGGCTGCAATGTTGCTGTTGTTCCCTATAACACAAAGGCTGAAGATATTTTAAAGTTAAATCCCGACGGCATTATGCTCTCTAACGGTCCGGGTGACCCGAGCGACAACGAAGAATGTATTGAAGAACTGAAAAAATTAATCGGCAAAGTTCCGATTTTCGGTATCTGCCTCGGTCATCAATTGCTTGCACTTGCAATGGGCGGCAAAACAATAAAACTCAAATACGGCCACCGCGGTGTTAACCAGCCTGTTAAGAATTTAAAAACGGGCAGAACCTATATCTCATCACAAAACCACGGCTATGCCGTTATTAATGAAGATATTGAAAAAGCGGGCGGTGTTATCAGTTACGTGAATGCAAATGACGGCACGAACGAGGGTGTGGATTACCCCGATAAAAAAGCGTTTTCGGTACAGTTTCACCCCGAAGCATGCAGCGGACCGCACGACACAAGATTTTTGTTTGACAGATTTATTGATATGATTGGAGGTAAAGAATAATGCCTCTTAACAAAGATATAAAAAAGGTGCTTGTTATCGGCTCAGGTCCGATTGTAATAGGACAGGCGGCTGAATTTGACTACGCAGGCGCACAGGCTTGCAGAGTGCTCAAAGATGAGGGTATTGAGGTTGTGCTTATCAACTCAAACCCTGCCACAATTATGACAGACAATGCACTTGCAGACCATATTTACCTTGAGCCATTAACCGAAGAAACAGTTAAAAGAATTATTGAAAAAGAAAGACCCGACAGTATTTTGTGCGGACTCGGCGGACAGACAGGTCTTACAATCGGTATGCAACTTGCCAAAGACGGTTACCTTGATGAAATGGGTGTCCGCCTGCTCGGCACAAATGCCGAGGCTATCGACAAAGCCGAGGACAGGCAGATGTTCAGAGACACGATGCTGAAAATAAATCAGCCGTGTGTGCCGTCTGACATTGCAACCACGATTGACGAATCGGTAAAAATTGCGGATGAAATCGGCTATCCCGTTATTATCCGCCCTGCGTTTACACTCGGCGGTGCAGGCGGCGGCGTTGCTTATAACGAGGCTGAACTGCGAGAACACGCCAAAAGAGGACTTATGATGTCCCCTATCACGCAGGTTCTGATTGAAAGATATATTGCAGGCTGGAAAGAAATTGAATTTGAAGTTATGAGGGACAGCGTAGGCAACGTTATTGCAGTCTGCTCTATGGAAAACTTTGACCCTGTCGGCGTTCACACTGGCGACAGTATTGTTATTGCGCCTGCCGTTACACTTGCCGACAAGGAATACCAGATGCTTCGTTCTGCATCGCTTGATATTATTACAGAACTTGGAATTGAGGGCGGCTGCAACTGCCAGTTTGCGCTGAACCCTGAAAGTTTTGAATACAGCGTTATTGAAGTAAATCCGAGGGTTTCACGCTCATCTGCACTTGCATCAAAAGCAACAGGCTATCCGATTGCAAAGGTTACAACAAAAATTGCACTCGGCTACACGCTTGATGAAATCAAAAACGATGTTACGGGCAAAACCTGTGCATGCTTTGAACCTACGCTTGATTATGTTGTAGTTAAACTGCCGAAATGGCCGTTTGACAAATTTGTTAACGCATCAAGAAAACTCGGCACACAGATGAAAGCCACGGGCGAAGTTATGAGCATTGCGCCGTCATTTGAAATGGCGATTATGAAAGCCGTTCGAGGTGCTGAAATCGGTCTTGATACACTCAACAATAAAGCAATCGACAACAAAGATATTATCGAATCACTCAAAAATCAGGATGATTTAAGGCTTTTCAGCGTATTCAGGGCACTCAAAAACGGTGTTTCCGTTGATGAAATTCACCGCATTACAATGATTGACGAGTGGTTTTTATACAAACTCAAAAATCTTGCTGATTATGAAAAGACTATTAACAACACGCCTGTCAGCAAAGAAATGTATATAAAAGGAAAAAAACTCGGCTACACCGATGATGCAATTGAAAGAATCAGCGGGTCTTCACTTGCTTACCACACCAATGCAGTTTACAAAATGGTAGACACCTGCGGCGCAGAATTTGCGGCAGAAACGCCATACTTTTATTCAACTTACGACAAAACCTGCGAAAGCCGTAAACTTGAAAGAGGAGAAAAAGAGCGCATTATCGTTTTAGGCTCAGGGCCTATCAGAATCGGACAGGGTATTGAATTCGACTACTCCTCAGTTCACTGCGTATGGACTCTCAAAGAACTTGGTTACGAGGTTATACTGATTAACAACAACCCCGAAACAGTTTCTACAGACTTTGACACAGGCGACAGGCTTTACTTTGAACCGCTGACGCCCGAAGACGTTATGAACATAATCAAAGTTGAAAAGCCAATCGGCGTTGTGGTTGCTTTCGGCGGTCAGACTGCCATTAAACTTACAAAATACCTTGATGACAACGGTATTAATATTCTCGGCACATCAGCCGAGGGTATAGACATTGCCGAAGACAGAGAAAAATTTGACGCTCTGCTTGAGAAATTCGGCATTTTCAGACCAAAGGGCACTTCCGTTACAACGCTTGACGAAGCACTTGATGCAGGCAATATGCTCGGCTATCCTGTTCTTCTGCGCCCAAGTTATGTTATCGGCGGTCAGAATATGACGATTGCCTACACCGACGACGATGTAAGGCAGTATATGGATATTATACTTGCACAGGGCATTGAAAACCCTGTTCTTGTAGACAAATATATGATGGGCACGGAACTTGAAGTTGACTGTATTTCAGACGGCGCAGACGTTCTGATTCCCGGAATTATGGAGCATATTGAGCGTGCAGGTGTTCACAGTGGCGACTCCATTGCCGTTTATCCGCCATATAATATTCAAGATAAAATGCTCAAAAAAATCTGTGATGTTTCCGAAAAACTTGCTCTCTCGCTCGGTACAAAAGGGCTTGTTAACATTCAGTATCTAACTTATCAGAATGAACTTTATGTTATTGAAGTAAACCCAAGAGCGTCAAGAACCATTCCGTATATCAGCAAAGTTACAAATGTGCCTATGGTTGAACTTGCAACTAAAATTATGGTTGGCGCAAAACTGCGTGATCTCGGCTACGGCACGGGGCTTTACAAAACACCGCCTTACTTTGCAGTGAAAGTACCTGTTTTCAGTTTTGAAAAACTGAACGATATCAACAGTAAATTAGGTCCCGAAATGAAATCGACGGGTGAAGTTTTGGGCGTAGGCAAAAATCTTAAAGAGGCATTGTTCAAGGGTCTTGTTTCGGCAGGCTTCAAAGTTGATTTTCATAAAAAAGACAAACATTCCGTTCTTATTACGGTTACCAAGCAGGACAGATATGAAATTGTAAACCTTGCTAAAAAACTTGATGACCTCGGCGCAGACATCTGGGCAACACCTGAAACTGCAAAAGCGATTGAGAGCCTTGGCATTGAAGTCAAAAGAGTAAACAAACTGCGTGAGGACAATTCAATTATGGACCTGGTGGAAAGCGGTGTGCTTGACTACATTGTTTACACAGGCAAGAGCGACAAAAAGAGCATTGCGGATTACATCAAACTGTTCAACAGAGCAAACCAGTTGGGAATTGCAACGCTCACCTCGCTTGACACGGCGAATGCACTTGCAGACATCATTGCAAGCCGTTACAAGCAGACGAACACCGAACTTGTTGATATTAATAATATGCGAGAAGAAAAGGGCATTTTGAAATTCAGCAAAATGGAAGGCACGGGCGATGATTACATTTTCTTTAACAACCAATGCGGCATCATCACCTGCCCTGAAAGTTTTGCAATTGAATTTTCAGACAGGCACAAGGGAATCGGTGCAGACGGTATTGTGCTGATAGAAAATTCGGATATTGCCGATGCGAAAATGCGAATTTTCAACATTGACGGTTCTGAAGGCAAAATGGCTGGTAATTCAATCCGCTGCGTCAGTAAATACCTTTATGACAACGGACTTGTTGACAAAGAGAATATTACAATTGAAACTGCAAGCGGAATCAGAAAACTTGAACTTATAACAAGAAACGGCAAAGTGTCATCTGTTACGGTTGATATGGGCAAGGCAGAACTTACGGCTGAAAAAATCCCTGTTGCAATTAACAAAGAAAAAGTTATAAGTGAAAAAATCAGCATCGGCGGCAGTGATTATAACGTTACCTGCGTTTCGGTCGGCAATCCGCACTGTGTAGTTTTTGTTGACAATGTTGATAAAATTGATACAGAGAAAACAGGTCCGATGTTTGAAACCGCTCCCCTGTTCCCCGAAAGAATCAACACTGAATTTGTGCGTGTTGTAAACAGCAGAACGCTCAAAATTAGGGTTTGGGAACGAGGCAACGGCGAAACACCTGCCTGCGGCACGGGCGCGTGTGCAGCAGTTATAGCAGCGGTTGAAAACGGCTACTGCAATAAAAATGAAGATATCACAGTCAAACTCCGAGGCGGAGATTTAATTGTGAATTACACTGACGCCGCCGTGTACCTCACAGGCGACTGCAACCTTATTTTCAAAGGCGAAATTGAATATTGATTATAAATCAGACCGATGAAAATCAAAAATCATCGGTCTTTTTTTGTTACCTTAACCGTTTTCTGCGACGTAATAAGTGATGGGGTTAAGCAGATAAAATTACTTTTTGCATATTCATTTGCAAAAACAAAATGCCCTTCTATGATTTCTACGCCTTTGTATTTGCAGAGCGTTCGTATTATCTCC
>ERZ1027089.1160-NODE-1160-length-10638-cov-15.701880_pt1 | contig 10638 bp, 10 predicted proteins | sample MGYA00519412_ERZ1027089 | MGnify/ENA primary metagenome ERZ1027089 (study PRJEB26926, sample SAMN06164433) | human gut metagenome | biome: ENVO:00009003; feature: ENVO:2100002; material: ENVO:00002003 | host: Homo sapiens | place: USA | collected 2012 ... | reverse complement strand
TGTAGTCGATAGGGGAATCGAACCCCTATGCCAAGATTGAGAATCTTGTATCCTAACCATTAGATGAATCGACCAACGATACATTTTCGTACGATAGCTTGCGGAAGGTGGGGGATTCGAACCCCCGGTACGGTAACCCGCACGGCAGTTTAGCAAACTGCTGGTTTCAGCCACTCACCCAACCTTCCAGTCGGATTCTTAACCGAATCAACCAAGCATCGTTCTCAAATGCGAGTGCAAAGGTACTACTTTTTTCTGATTCTACCAAATCTTTTTGCATTTTTTTTCGATAAAAATGCATTTTCTTTGTAACTCCCACATTATCAGGGGTTGTTTTCTTTTAGTATTATGAGTGTTTTATTCCTAAAACGAGCAGAGGCAGATTTCTTTCTCAGAAATCCGCCTCTTGTAAAAGAAAGGGCCGCTCGATGATGTGATGAAACTCCGAATGTATAAACATTTGAGAGTCCTCCGCCTTTGTAATCCACCGGCTTTTCAGCTTACCTGCCTGCTGCAGTTTATGTGGCCCGCCATGAGCAAGAGAATGTCCTCTCGGTTTCAATAGTGTAATTTGATGAGTATCCCGATCGAACCGAAACGACCCTTATTCATTCTGGCACCCATGCATCATCACGATGCAACGGTGCAAATATCTTAGTCATTATTTGATAATGCAAAGATAATGCAATATTTTGAAACTACCAAATGTTTTAGCTGTTTTCTTCGAATATTTTTTCGAAATATTTTCTCAACTCTGTTTTGTCCTCTATGATATTGCGCAGTTCGTTGAGCGCTTTTTCGTTAGGGGAGTTGGGAATCCATAACCTGATGTATCCGTTTCTTGAATATTTCTCATCCATGTGTTGGCTGAACCGCTCCCATTGATGCTCCTTGTCATCATCTGGATTATTTTCTTTGCCATACTGTATGGCGCGCAGAAAAATTTCGTGAACATCAATATCGCGATCGGCTTCTGCCACAATCTTGCCATAGATACTGCGAGGCTGACGGCTAGATGAAGCCCGATGGTCCTCAACAGCTTCTTTCATAATTTTGATCTGTTCTTTATTGAACCAGCGCTTCAGTCTTGAATCTGCCTGCAGAATCTTACCGCTGGTAATATGATGAATGGCACGCGGACCGCTCATCCCCAGGTCGTGGTAAGCGGCTATTACATACACCATATCGATGTCGGCTCCGGTTACCGGAACCAGTTTCAGAGAGTTTCTGATGACTCGGGTAACATGTCTGAGTCCATGACTTTCGCCAAAAGCATTATATTTGGGGAGAATCTGTTTCTCCACAAAGTCCATGATTTCGAGATTTACCTGTTGCTTCATAGATATTCCTCCACTTTATTTATATAATAAGGTACGCGCGTACATTATTAATAGTTTATTATTGTTCAGTTCGCCATTCCGATGATGATCAGGGATGATACAATGCCGAAACAGAAGATGTTCAGAGCTGTTTTTCCTAGAATTCTGTTAAGTTCTCTGCCTTCGCCTATCTTTTTCATCTCCATATAGGTTCTGTTGTGCAGAATGATATAGAGTGCTGCAAGCGGCAGGAACATGCTGCTGGCTTCATGCTGAAATACTTCGTAGATGGTGACACCTATTATGGTAATGATGCCCAGATTGCCCAATGTGCAGTATAACCGCTCAGCATTCTTCTTTCCTATGTGAACCACAAGAGTCTTCTTGCCGGCTCTCAGGTCGTTGTCATGATCGCGGTAATTGTTCAGAATGAGTAGCGTATCAACTACCAGTCCGCAGGCTGCAGATACGAGAACTGCTTCCATGCTTACTCCCTGCATGGTTTCGGGCATTACGAGATAGTATGTGCAGCATACGGGTACAATGCCGAAGAAGAGCAGTACCAGAAAATCGCCCATGCCCAGATAGCTGAGACAGGTAGTATAGAGAAAACAGAAGACTACGCAACAGATGCCTACGATAACCATTTCCCAACCTCCGAAAAGAACCAGCGGAAGCCCTATGGCACAGCCCAGAAGAGTAGTGAGGATGATTCCCCATTTCATGGCTCCCAATGTTATCCAGCCTTCAGCGCAGGCACGTTTCGGTCCCAGCCGGGTTTCGTCGTCATTGCCATGTTTAAAGTCGAAATAATCATTCACCAGATTGCTGTCTATCTGCATCACCCATGCAAAGAGCAGGCAGAGTAGGGCTGACAATGTCTGTATCTGCTGAGCGTCTTTATAAGCCAGCGCAATACCCAATAAAACAGGAACAGCCGCCGCCGTCAGAGTCTTCGGGCGAGCGGCTAGATACCATGCTTTTATAGAATTTGTTTCTATCATATTCTGAAAAGATTAAAATTGAATCTCCTGAAATTCTTAAGGAAAGTCAGAAAGATTAATTGAAGAAGTTCCAACTTACTCCAATACGGAACACTCTTTCGTTCATCGGATAATGAGGAGCGAAGAAGTAGTTTTTGTCGCCCTGTCCTGCATTGATGTGGCTCATCATTACGAAGAAACGGGTGTGCTTGATGTGAACGTTGGCGTAAACATTGACGATAGGATAGTTGCCTATCTTTACGTTGTTCTCGCCGTTGCCCTGTACCGTATACTGTCCCATATAAGGTGAATAGTCGGGAGCTTCATAGCTTGTAAAGTAGCGCATGTCAGCACCCAGGTCTACGTTCAGCACCTTTACTACCTTGAACTTGATGTAGAGGTTGGTGTAGGCATTGAAGGCTGGTACTGGCAGAACACTCTCCTTGCTTGAGTGCTGGTAGGTAAACTGGTTTTCCCAATTCAGAATGCCTAGTCTGAAGTTCTGCTCCAGTTGTGCTGTCAGCAGGTTGATTCCTCCGCTTTCCTGCATCGGTGTTACTATGACTCCTGTTCGCAAACCTTCTTCTGTAATGTCATAGCTCTGCGAGAAGTAGGTGTAGTTCTTGATTTCATCTACAGCCACTCTCAGCTTGGTGCGTGTCTTAGGGAAGGAGAGCGTACCCATGATGCGGGTATGGATGGTCTTGTCGAGATCATTCTCCCACCACAGATGGCGGGCGTGATAATTGCGGTAATAGAACGATGGGGTTTCTCTATGGAAGAAAGCATCGCCTCTTACCTGAAGCGTGTCGCCCAGGAATGGGATGTTCACGTCTACATTACCATCTATGGCAAGGGTTCCGGCGTCAACACCCGTCAGTCCTATTTCTGCTACGGCATTGTAGTGGAGTGTCTTGCCTTCCTGCTTGCTCAGCTGTCCGCCTACGCTCAGTGCATGCTCGTTGTATTTTTCGAAACCACCTTCCATGGTTGGCAGTTCATAGTGACGGAGGTCGTAGCTGGCGAAAGCCTTCAAGCCTGCCTTTGCCCATTTATTGAAACCTTCAAGCATGGCAATGGCGAAGGTATTCTTCATGTGCCAGTGCTTGGTCTGGTCGTAGATGGAGTCGCCGGTCAGCCTGCCTGCATCGTAATATTCTTTCAGATAATAGTCGGCTGGGGTCTGATAAGCTTCGTAAATACGGCGATAGTTGTCAAACTTTACCGTATGGATGAAACTCGTTACCGGAACATATTCGCTCTTGTAGAAAAGCGAGTCTTCGGCATTTTTCTTCTGGATGGCCAGCAGACTGTCGGCTGCGGCTTTTCCGTTTACTGCGATTCGGGTACTGTCGTTCCTGATGTCCTTTGCGGCTGAGTCTTTAGCCGGTTCATCGCCTGCAATCTTGGCTCCGTCAGGCCGGCCGCTGAATTTAGCTCCTTGCTGTTTGTCGTAGGCTTTCTCATCAAATTTCTTGCCTTGTTCCTTGGCTTTCTTTCTGGCTTCTTCCTTCGCTTCCTCTTCAGCATTTTCCTTTTTCGAAGCCATGGCAAATTTCTTTGCCTTGATTTCTTCTTCGGTCATCTTTACCTTTCGGCTGAAACCTACGTTGTAGCGGTGGGTAAAGAAGATGTGCTGGTTGTCCAGTCGGTTCCAGTTCTGTTCCAGAACGGTAGGAATTTCATTGGTGGCAAACGATTCGGTATAGATTTCCGGATGTTTGATGTAATCATCGTTGGTAATACCGCCGTTCTCGGTCATCTTCTCATGATTGGTACTGAAGAGGAAGTGTGCCTGATAGCGGTCGCCCAGGTAAGATGCCCACATGGTGTATTTAAAGTGGCTGGTACTCTGGGCGTTATAATATCCTCTGCCATACTTGTAGTCGAATCTGAAACCGGCACCTAGCCTTTTGTTGGCATTTACTGCAAACATGGCCTTGAAGTCGTCTTCTCCCGTCACCTTGTCGCCGCAGCTGTTCAGTGTTATGTTCGTGATAGGTGAGTAGGTGTTGGTGAAGTGGAAGTCGCTTACCGGGTTTACGATATAATCGTAGGGCTCTGTAAAGATGAAGTTGCCCTGCGTGTTGCGGCGGTCGATGAAGATTCGGTTCAGTCGGGCAGTACCCATGTTTCCGAGGGTATTGTATTCGCCTCTCAGTCCTTCCGTGAAGGTTGAGTTCATGTACATGTGCTGCAAGGTGTCTACTACCGCAGCCTTTGTGTCGCCGAAGCGTTCGTCTACGGTCCATACTCTGATGCCTTTCGGAATCTCCTTGTCTGAGCCAAGTGAATCGGTGTTCACCTTGCGGTTGGTTTGAGGACGGAACTGCGAATCTTCGTTATAGTTAAAATCGTTTTGTGCCGCAACCGGGAGGGTTGCAGCACAAAATAGGAGTGATGAGAATATATTTTTCTTCTTCTTCATTATTTCTTAAATAGTCGGATACATACTTCGGCAATCTTGAGCACTACACCCACGATGAGTACGATGTAGGCGATATTGCGGCTTTCTTCCAGCTGGGTCCAGAGTATTACCCCCACGATGGCGAGCAGCATGAAGGCGATGTTGAGATAGTTGCGCACCTTCAGCATGTTGTTCTGGTCGCTGTAGGCCAATGGGCGAAGCCGGTGGTGCTGAGGTCTTACGGCGTAGCTGGTAGGCTGCTTCTGTTCAGTCTGTTCTGTTCCCTGCTCAGCTGTAGGCTGGGCTGTAGCGTTTGCAGGCTGCTTTGCCTCGTTCTGTTGTATCTTGTTGTCTGTATTCTGATTATCCATTTTTCTTCAACTTATTGTTTTACTAATGCTGCTAACTCTGCGAATATCTGGTCTTTGCGGTCGATGGTGCATCTGCGGAACTTTCCGAAGATTTTAGCCAGGTCGTTCTGCTTCTTGTTGAGCGCAATCTTGTCGCTGATTACCTCTTCTGCAGGTTCCTTGAAACCGGTGCTTCTTCCTTCCTCGTAGTTGTAGATGATGCGGCAGAGCGAGAGATTCAGATGATTGTCTGAAATCCTGGCTATCAGCTGGTATTTGAATTCCGTGCGGTCGAGCGAGATGAATGACTGGCTGAAAACGAGCCATTCGTCCATCGTGTTGGCGATGATGTGTTCAGCATCGTTTACCAGTGCTACTCGGCTTGCTATGTTCTGCTTGTTCTGTGTCAGTTCACTCATGTATTTTAATACGATGTCGTAAATCTGCTTGGCAGTTTTTCCGTTAGCATCCGTATCGAGTGTGAATTCTATCTTGTTTTCATCATTATATGTGATGGCGCCTGCCAGATATTTCATATCCACTTTGGCTGTTGTACCATTTGCCAGCTTGTTGGCAGGCTTGGCAGCCTCCTTTGGCTTAGCGGCTACGGCAACAGGAATCGCCCATCCCGTGGTTGATGTGGTTGGTTCCTTTACAACAACTGGTTCTGGCTCAGTAGCATTACCTTTTTTTGCTTCCGCCTTTTTTGCTTCAGCTTCAGCCTTGGCGCTTGCAGCGTTGATGCTGTCGGCCTGAGCCTTCAGTTTGGCAGCCTGTGCTTTTATCTTAGCCACTTCCAGTGCTTTCTTGGCAGCTTCCAGCTGTTTCTGTGCCTGTTCCAACTGCTGCTGCTCTTCAGTCAGCACGGTTTGGGCCTGTGCAGTCATCAGCGGGAGGAGCATAAATATGGGGATGATGATTTTTTTCATGTCGAATTGTTTTTATGAAACTATAAAATGACGGTTCCTTTAGGGGAACTTAGCGGAAGATGAGGGATTCAAACCCCCGATACCCGAAAGAGGGTATACCGGATTTCGAGTCCAGCGCATTCGGTCACTCTGCCAATCTTCCTTTTTATTTTATCAGATGCAAAAGTAATACATTTTTTGCATCTGACAAAATATTGCTGTTATTTTTTAACTATATTAACCCCGCTTTATAGGATTTTATACTATAGTTTTTACTGTTGCTGCAGGAATCTGTCTGCCTCGATCGCAGCCTTGGCACCAGAGCCGGCAGCAACAATGCCCTGACGATAAACTGGGTCGGCAACATCGCCGGCAGCAAAGATGCCAGGAAGATTGGTGCTCGCAGTACCAGGAACCACCTTGATGAATCCCTGCTCATCCAAATCGATGAAATCCTTGAAGAGATCGGTGTTAGGCTTGTGGCCGATAGCCAGGAAGAAACCATCGATAGCAATATCAAACTTCTCTTCATTAGCCTCACCCTTATGGCGAACCAGATGAGCACCCTCTACTCCATTCTCACCAAACAAGCCGAGCGTATTGGTCTCGAAAAGAATCTCAATGTTCTCCTTCTCCTTCACACGCTTCTGCATAATCTCAGAAGCACGGAGATAAGGCTTGCGAACAATCATATACACCTTCTTGGCAAGACCAGAAAGATACATCGCCTCCTCGCAGGCAGTATCACCACCACCCACTACGGCAACCGTACGCTTGCGATAGAAGAAGCCATCGCAGGTTGCACAGGCAGAAACACCCTGTCCACGATATTTCTCCTCATCAGCCAGACCGAGGTACTTGGCAGAAGCACCTGTAGCGATAATCACGGTATCAGCCTCAATCTCGTTGCCACGCTCATCGGTAAGATGATAAGGGCGGGAAGAGAAATCCACCTTTGAAATGCTTCCGTCACGGAGATCAGCACCAAAGCGGGCTGCCTGCTCCTTCATATCCATCATCATCTGGGTGCCATCCACACCATTAGGATAACCAGGGAAATTCTCTACCTCTGTGGTGATGGTAAGCTGGCCGCCTGGCTGCATACCAGAATACAATACAGGATTGAGACCAGCTCTACCTGCATAAATGGCAGCTGTATATCCCGCAGGACCGCTACCTATAATCAAAGTCTTTACTTTTTCCATTATATTTATTGCTGTTTTATTATGATCTTGTGATTATCTTACATGATTATCTTGTGAGACTAATCGGAATGATCTTATGTGAATTATCTTGTGATGATTTATCGGATTCCCACGATCTTATGCATTTGGAGCGAGAGCTGCCATTCCGGATGCTGCTTCACATAGTCGATGCAGCCGGAGAGGATAAAGCGGTTGCGGGCATCATTGCCCACATCGCAAGGCTGCAGATACTGATAGGTGGCTTCCAATCCATAATTGTTTACTTCGTGAGCGCCATCAAAGACCAGCTTCAACTCATCCACCTTCTTCAAGGCGAGTTCACCACCCTCCGTAAAGTCCAACTTTGGCGAACAGGTAACCCAGTCGATGCCCTCAGGAACCACGTGGGTGCCGTTGGTTTCCATCGAAAGATAATATCCCTGCTGATGCAGGAGCTGGATGAGTTCCGCATCTACCTGCAAGGTTGGTTCGCCACCTGTAAGAACAATAAAGCGGCAATCGCCACCCTTCTCCAGGCACGCAGTCAGGATGTCCTCGGCGCTCATCTCCTTATATCCCTTGAAATCGGTATCGCAGAAAGGACATTTCAGATTGCAGCCGCTCATACGAACAAAAACAGCTGGTCTGCCCATCCATCTTCCTTCTCCCTGAAGGGAATAGAATATCTCGTTAACTTTATACATTTTTTCTTATATTAATTACCAGCTCCTATATTAAGGAACCAGATGCTCGATTCCTTTGATTTTCTCTTCGTCAACCACCACGGCAGTATTGCCGAAGCTCTCCTGCACCGTAGCCTTATAGCACTCTGGGAAGAGATCCACGAGCCATCTTCCGATATTCTCGGCGGTAGGATTGAAATCAAACACCTCGTTGAGATTGGCGTGATCCATCTTGCCATGCACCGCTTTCTTGACATGGGTGAAATCTATCACCATGCCATCCTGGTTCAACTCTCTGCCCACGAAAAAGAGTTCAATCTGCCAGTTGTGACCATGCAGACTGCTGCACTTACTCTCGTAACTGAGGGTGAGCGAATGGGCTGCTGATATTTCTAATTTCTTTGAAATGAAGTAAATCATCTGTTATTTCTAGTCTTATTTCTTGTCGTTTAACTTTGCAAAGATACATTAATTCATTTAGAATACAAAATAAAACCGAAAGTTTTTTTCTTTCTTAAAGAATTTATTGCTATCTTTGCACCCATAAAAGGAATGAGGGCGCTTGCCACATCCTATGACGCATCTGATAATAACAAAAAATAAGATAATGAATACAATTAAGAAAATTGTACTTACAGGTGGTCCTTGCGCAGGTAAAACCACTGCGCTGGTTAAAATAATCGACCACTTCTCTGGCCTTGGATACAAGGTGTTTACCATTCCTGAGGTTCCTACCATGTTCACCCAGGCAGGAATGAACTATCTCACCAAAAACGAGAAGTTCTTCTTCGAGGGAGAAAAAGCTACCTTCCTGACTCAGATCGGACTGGAAGACAGTTTCACCAAAATGGCTGAAACCATCGACAAGCCGGTCATCATCGTCTGCGACCGTGGCACGATGGATATCTCCACCTACCTGACAGAGGACTTCTGGAACCGCATCATCTCCGAGCAGGGATATACCAACACCCAGCTGCGTGAACGCTACGATGCCGTACTGCATCTGGTTTCTGCCGCAGATGGCGCTGAACAATTCTACACCACAGCCAACAACGCCCAGCGCGTGGAAAAGGCGGACGAAAAGGGATTGCAGATAGCCAGGGAACTGGACAAGAAAATCGTTTCCGCCTGGAAGGGACACCCACATCTGAGAGTAATCAACAACCACGAGGACTTCAACAACAAGCTGAACCGTGTGCTCAAGGAAATCAGCAATGTGCTGGGTATTCCGCAACCTATCGAAGAGGAAAGAAAGTATATCGTGAAACTGACCGGCGAAGTGCCAAATGCCATCGACAGCGATATCGTTCAGACCTATCTTTCGGGAGAACCAGGCAGCGAGATCCGTCTCCGTCGCCGCGGATTCGAAGGTGGAAAGTACGTATATGTTCACACCACTAAGAAGCGCGTAGCCGACAACGAGCAGGTTGAGACCGAGCGACAGATCAGCGCTAATCTCTACGAGAATATGCTCCAGCAGGCAGACCCTTACCGCCAGCGCATTCATAAGCATCGCAAGAGTTTTATCTGGAAGGGCCAGTATTTCGAGCTCGACGAGTTTCTTGAGCCGGTTTCCGACCTGATGATTCTTGAAACCCGCGGCATTTCTGCCAACGAGAGTGTGAAGTTTCCTCCTTTCATTCAGGTGCTGGAGGATATTACGGGCAACAGCAAATATTATAATTATAACATAGCGCTGAAGCGGTAAATCAGCCGAAAATGTAAAAAGTTACGGAGATAATTCATATTCTCTGTAACTTTTTACATAAACCACTCACTTTTGGTGTTATTGAGTTTCATCATTCTATTTTCTCCTTTATCCGTTGTACTTGAACACCTTGACCATTTCCTTGTCGCCACCCACGAGTTGGCTACATTTATTCAACATACCAGTATCGACGAAACCGCATTTCTCCATGACTTTCCCTGATGCAGGATTGCCTGTGAAATGGTCTGCCCAGATGTTTTCGAAATGCTTCTCGTTGATGCAGTAGTCAAGCATCAGCTTCAAGGCTTCGGTGCAGATTCCTTGGTTCCAAAATGGCTTTCCTACCCAATAGCCCACCTCACAGTCGTTTTCTCCGATAGGGATGTTGCTGGTTTCATGGGTGTAGTAGCCGATGCAGCCGATAGCCTCGCCAGTCTCTTTCAATACAATCGCCCATGTCGTGTCATTATGGAAGAATGTCCGGATTATCTCCCGACTTTCTTCTACAGACTTATGCGCCGGCCATCCAGCACGTGGTCCTACGTCAGGGTCGGAGGCGTACTTGAAGAGCGCCTCTGCATCTGATTCCTGCCAATATCGAAGTAAAATTCTTTCTGTTTCCATCAGATTATTTCAATGAAATTCTTCGTTCTTTATTTTGTTATCTACTGAACTTTCGCAAGTTTTGCCCACACGCCCTGAACCAACGGTCACCGGCCGAAGGGAAAGGTAAAGGGCAGAAGCCCGTACTTGAACCACATACGAAAGTTCAATTATTAATTTTTAAGGCAAAGATAATAAAAAAAAGGAAAATGAGCAAAAAAAAATGATGATTTTTTACTCGTTTCCCTTTAACTTTCTTTGGAAATCCTTAATGACCTTAATGACCGGATTTTTCTGTTTTCTTTATCCCATGCAGCTCGTTACTCCGAGCGTAGTAGCGATAGCGGTCAGTATGCTGATGGCTATCTGCAGAATTGTTTTCCAAGTTTTCATTTTTTTGAATGTTGAATGTTGAGTGTTGAATGTTGAATTTTTTGTGGGGCGGATAGGCTGGGCTAGGGGCTAGCACCCTAGCCAGTCTATCCTTGGGCTA
>ERZ1027089.1152-NODE-1152-length-10680-cov-11.463247_pt1 | contig 10680 bp, 7 predicted proteins | sample MGYA00519412_ERZ1027089 | MGnify/ENA primary metagenome ERZ1027089 (study PRJEB26926, sample SAMN06164433) | human gut metagenome | biome: ENVO:00009003; feature: ENVO:2100002; material: ENVO:00002003 | host: Homo sapiens | place: USA | collected 2012 ... | reverse complement strand
AGTGGAAATTAACTATCGTTTTCTTGCGGGGTCTCAATGTGGTATCGCCTGATGGTAACGGTAGAATGAGCAGATTGCTCACTTTATTGTTATTATATCGGGCTGGTTATATTGTGGGAAAATATATCAGTATAGAGAAGATGATTGAGAGTACCAAAGAGGCTTATTATGAAAGTTTACAGATTAGCTCTTTGCAATGGCATGAGAACAATAATGAATATGAGACTTTTGTAAAATATGTATTGGGAATTGTGTTGGGAGCTTATCGAGAGTTTTCTTCCAGAGTACAATTATTAATAACAAGTGGTTTGACAAAACCAGAACGTATTCAAGAAATTATAAAAAGCACACTAGGCACTATTAGTAAGGCTGAAATTGCAGAAAAGTGTCCTGATATTAGTAAGATAACAATACAGAGAACATTGGCGGAATTAATAGAAGCAGGTAAGATTGAAAAAATCGGTGGCGGTAGGTATACAAAGTATACTTGGAAAAATTAGTGAAAGGGTAACGAAATGATTACGGGTGAATTGAAGAATAAGATTGACGGATTATGGGATGTTTTTGCTTCGGGAGGATTAGTAAATCCTTTGGAGGTAATCGAACAGATAACGTATTTAATGTTTATCCATGACCTGGATGATTTGGACAACAAAAGAGCGAAAGAAAGCGCTATGCTGGGACTTCCGTTTGAAAGTATTTATGCAGAAGAGGTTCAAATAGGTGATCGCGTAATTGATGGAATGCAGTTAAAGTGGTCTGTTTTTCGCGATTTCCCAGCAGACAGAATGTACAGTATCATGCAGGAGTGGGTATTCCCTTTTATTAAAACTTTGCACAATGACAAGAACAGTGCATATTCAAAATATATGGATGATGCCATTTTTAAAATTCCAACTCCGTTAATGCTTTCAAAAGTTGTTGACACATTGGATAATATTTATGAATTAATGAATGAAATACAATCTTCAGATGTACGTGGAGATGTATATGAGTATTTATTGTCGAAGATAGCACAATCTGGTAGAAATGGTCAGTTTCGTACTCCAAGACATATCATACGTATGATGGTAGAACTTATGAATCCTACAGCGGATGAGACAATCTGTGATCCTGCATGTGGAACTTCTGGATTCCTGGTAGCTGCAGGAGAGTATTTAAAGGAAACACGAAAGGAAGAAATATTCTACGACAAACAGAAAAAAGAACATTATATGAGTCATATGTTCTATGGTTATGATATGGATAGGACTATGCTCCGTATCGGTGCCATGAATATGATGACACATGGAATTGACAATCCCTTTATTGAATATCGTGATAGCTTATCTGATCAGAATACAGATAAAGATAAGTATACACTTGTATTGGCAAACCCTCCTTTTAAGGGCAGCTTAGATGCTGAGATAGTATCCGGAGATTTATTAAAAGTATGTAAAACAAAGAAAACGGAGCTACTGTTTTTAACATTATTTTTACGCATTTTGAAAATAGGTGGACGATGTGCTTGCATCGTTCCGGATGGTGTACTTTTTGGCTCATCCACAGCACATAAAGCTATTCGAAAAGAAATAGTAGAAAATAATAGACTGGAGGCTGTGATTTCTATGCCATCCGGTGTGTTTAAACCATATGCAGGAGTGTCTACGGCAATACTGATTTTTACTAAAACAGAGCACGGTGGAACCGATGAAGTGTGGTTCTATGATATGACCGCAGATGGCTTTAGCTTAGATGATAAGAGAACACAAGTGAAGGAGAATGATATTCCGGATATCATTGAGAGATTTACGCATATAGAAAATGAAAAGGATAGGAAGCGTACAGAAAAATCCTTTTTAGTGCCTAAACAGGAAATTGTAGACAAGGAATATGATTTAAGCATTAATAAGTATAAAGAGACGGAATATGTAGCAGCAGAATATCCACCGACATCTGAGATTATGAAGAACTTACGTGATTTGGAAACACAGATTAATCGGGAAATGGATGAATTAGAAAAATTGTTGGAGGAATAAGGGAGTATGGCAAAAGTAAGTAAAAGGGGAGGCTTTTCGGACCGTAATGCTATAAAGCCTATAAATATGGAAGTACAATTAACAGAATTTGATCAGAGAACAAGAATACAACTGTTGAATATGATTAATGAATTATATAGATGGGTATATGGGGGTGATTTATACTATAGACGAATATATATACAAGATTTTATAAGATTTGTACGGGGAACAGTATATTCGGAATCTGTTGATTATAGAATTGATTATGATGACGATGATTTATTTAAAATAATTAAGAATACGATATTACATGACCCATATGATGATGTACTCACTTTAATAGAAGCAATTATTCAATATTGGGATTCGTATCTAAAAGAGACTGAAGGATATGAATATTACAATGAATATAATAGTACATATGTTGCCAAATCAATTTATGCAATAGCTAATGAATACTTTGAAAGGGAGTATATTGGTTATAGATTTGTTGGAGAGTTAATAACACCTATTAGCGATACTAATGAGATTGAATCAATTGAAGAAGCCCTTATTTGTAAATATCAACCAGTTCGTGACCACTTATCGAAAGCTAATGCTTTTTTAGCAGATAGAGAAAAACCTGATTATGAGAATTCTATAAAAGAAAGTATTAGCGCAGTGGAAGCAATTTGCGAGATAATTACTGGTATAAAAGGAAAAGAGGCCAGTTTAGGGAAAATGCTTAAAAAAATTGAAGAAAATGGTGTAATGATACATTCAGGACTAAAATCAGCCTTTATTATTTTGTATGGATATACATCAGATGCAAATGGAATAAGGCATGCAGGGGATATTGGTGGTGCCTCTTCTACGTTTGAAGAAGCAAAGTTTATGTTAGTATCATGTAGTGCATTTATAAATTATTTGATAGGTATATGCGCAGACTGATGGAAAGAAATAATAAATTCGGATTTGTCGAGCAAATGGCACTGCGAATGTGCCGAATAAGCCGATAAAGAAAGATTTGTAGACCTGATTGAAAAATAGAATATATGTTTGACATAGATGCGGTTAAATGCTATTATAATGATAAAGAAGGTGCTACCGATAGACGGTTAGCCCTGATACATTTGATTAAAAATAACCGCCAAGTTTTGTCAGGACAGGGCGGTTATTTTTGTGTCTTATTATTGCTCTTAGATCCAACGGAATAACCAAGAGCAAAGCAAGTAATACACAAGCTGATAATGGCTATAAAAAGCTCCGTTGTAAGCATAAGCACAAACCTCCTCAAAAGATTTCCCAAAGTGGATTTCTATGTAAACACAGGCTATAACTCCTGTGGAGAAGGTTAACCGCCTACCGAGTAGGGTAGCACCAAATATATTATACCAAACATATGTTCTAAAATCAAGCCTGCAATAAAATTACTGAAAGATTTGTAGGGATGAAGTAGATGGAGAAAGTGAAATTAGGTGATGTCTCTAAATTAATTAATGGCGATAGAGGGAAAAATTATCCATCGCAGGCAGATATTACGGAAGAAGGAGAAATCCCATTCGTTAATGCAGGGCATTTAAATGGACGAGAAATAGATTTCAGTGAAATGAATTATATTTCTCAGGATAAATACGATAATTTAAGATCGGGCAAATTCCAAGAAGGAGATATTCTTTATTGCTTAAGAGGATCGCTTGGAAAGAAGGCTATTGTAAGTAATGATGTTAATGGTGCAATTGCATCTTCACTAGTAATTATTAGACCTGATAAAGAAAAGGTTGATGGTGAATATTTGATGTTTGCATTAGATTCTCCTGCAATAAAGGAGCAATTAGTTAAGGCGAATAACGGAAGTTCTCAACCTAATCTATCAGCTTCAAGTGTTCGAGAATATCAGGTAGAACTTCCCAACATTTCTGTACAAAAAGAAGTAGTAGAGAAATTGATTAAAGTCAGAAATATAATAGATTGTAGACGGAAAGAATTACAGTTGTTAGATAGTCTCATCAAAGCCCGATTTGTCGAGATGTTTGGGGATGCTGTAGATAATCCTATGGGGTGGGAGAAGAGACAACTTCAAGAGATTGTAACTGATGATTGCACTATCTCATACGGCATTGTGCAGACTGGTGATGACCAAGAAGAAGGAGTGCCTGTATTCAGACCGGTTGATATTGTAAATAGAGTTCCTAAGTTAGACGAATTAAAGAAAACTACAGAAGAGATATCTAACAAGTACAAGAGGACTGTATTAAAAGGTCGAGAAATGCTTATAACAGTTCGAGCAAATATTGCGGACACATATATTATCGGTGAAGAATTTAAAGGGTGTAATGTTGGAAGAGGAATTGTTCCAATCAGAACAAAAGAAGATATCATGGTACTAGAATTTTTAAAGTATCTTATGGATAGCAAACATCTGAATGATAAAATCAAAAGCAAAGCAAAAGGTATTACATTGATACAGTTAAACATGGAAGATCTCAGAGAGGTAGAACTTATTGTTCCGCCGCTTGAACAGCAGAAGGTTTTTGTGGAGTTTGCAAACCAAGTCAACAAATCAAAATTTGCCGTTCAAAAGACATTGGAGCAGACACAAACGTTATTTGATTCACTAATGCAAAAATATTTTGGATAAAATAGTTTGAAATTATTGGTTGAAGGATGCTGGTATTTATAGGAGGTACCAGCATGGAAGAAAAATTAGTAAATATTTTAAACGAGATGGCGGAATATTTAAGCATCTCACAAATGAAAAAACTGCAGGAAGTTCTGTTAAAAAATATGAAAGAGCAGGAAGAAAGCATTTCAGAAACATCTAATTATGATTACCTGAAAATGTTTATTGCTGCAAAGAAGATAGAAGGATGCTCTGATAGGACGGTGACTTATTATAAATCAACGGTAGAACATCTCTTAAAATGTATCGATACGCCTATCAGAAAGATCACAACGGATGAGATACGGAGTTATCTTGCACAATACCAAGAGAAAGGCGGATGCAGTAAAACTACCATAGATAATATTCGCAGAAATATTTCCAGCTTTTTTTCGTGGCTCGAGGAAGAGGATTACATTCTTAAAAGTCCCATGAAAAGAATTCATAAGATAAAAACAGTGCAACCTGTTAAAGAAACAATATCGGATGAGTTAATAGAGAGGCTCCGTGATGCGTGCTTATGTAAGAGAGATCTTGCTATTGTCGATTTGCTTTATTCTACTGGCATAAGAGTTGGTGAATTGGTTCGGCTCAATATTGATGATATATCATTTGAAGAGCGCGAATGTGTAGTGTTTGGTAAGGGCGATAAGGAACGCAGAGTTTACTTTGATGCAAAGGCTAAATTGCATCTTCAGGATTATCTGAAAGAAAGAGATGATGATAATCCGGCATTGTTTGTAACCTTAGATGCACCACATCAACGATTGAAGATCAGCGGCGTTGAGATTCGGATTAGAAGTTTGGGAAGAAGCATCAATGCTGAAAAAATTCATCCTCATAAATTCAGAAGAACTATGGCAACAAGAGCAATTGATAAAGGTATGCCGATTGAACAGGTTCAGAAGATTCTTGGACATTCTCAGATTGATACAACCATGCAGTATGCAATGGTGAATCAAAGTAATGTGAAAAATGCACATAGAAAGTATATTGCATAATCTCCTACGAATTCGGATTTGTAGGGATGATGTAGATGGAGAAAACAATTAATGAATGCTTCTTTCAAATACAGAATGGAGCCAATATAAAGCAAGGAGATGTAGAAGGGGGATTCCCTATTACAAGAATCGAGACAACAGCAAATGACAAATTCAATAGAGATAGAATGGGATATGCTGGAATAACGGATATATCAAAGTATGAAGCTTATGTGCTTGAAGATGGTGATTTGCTTATGTCTCATATTAATAGCGTACAATATTTAGGAAGAACGGTATTGTATATTAAACAACCAGATGAGATCATAATTCACGGCATGAATTTGTTAAGACTTAAAGCACGACGTAATATTATTAATCCAGCATATGCTAGATATTGTTTTTATGGACATACATTTAGATGCCAGATTGGGAATATTACAAAGAAATCTGTTAATCAGGCTAGTTTTGCGGTCAAAGATTTGAAGCAAATAAAAATCGAGGTTCCATCGCTTGATGTGCAGAATAAAGTGGTGGTTATTCTTGATAGAGTGCAAAAATTAATCGATATGAGAAACAATGAGTTGGCTTCTTTAGACGACCTTATTAAAGCCCGATTTGTCGAGATGTTTGGAAATCCAGTTATTAATGAAAAAAGATGGAGACAGAAATCACTAGGTGAGATAACTACTAAAATTGGTTCGGGAGCAACCCCTAAAGGCGGTAAAGGTGCATATCAAGAAGAAGGTATTACGCTTATTCGAAGCATGAATGTACATAATGGCTTGTTTGAATATAAAGAATTGGCACATATATCAGATGAGCAGGCAACAAAACTTGATAATGTAGTTATAGAAGAAAATGATGTATTATTAAATATTACGGGGGCTTCGGTGGCTCGTTCATGTGTAGTTCCAAGCAAAATTTTACCAGCAAGAGTAAATCAGCATGTTTGTATTATAAGATGCAAGAAATGTATTAATCCAGAATTTTTAAATAAGCTTCTGATAGATGATAATTATCAAGACTTACTCTGGAGTATTGCGGGAGCAGGTGCAACAAGAGAGGCTATAACCAAACAACAGGTAGAAAATTTACAAATAATTATGCCGCCTATTGAGTTGCAGATTGAGTTTATGAGGTTCTGTAACCAAGTCAACAAATCAAAATTTGGCAAATTAAGTACACTGTTATAAAAATATAGTACAATTATTAAAAATATATAAAATACGTCGTTTCCATTGTTTATTTAATCTTTGTAAGGGGGACATTATGACGACCAACTTTGATTACCTAAAGCAAGAACCTAAATTTTCAGCATTTGCAGATACTGCTATATCCGCAGAAAAAATCGTTTTGCTGGATCCGTCGGCATGTATTATTAACTGCCGTCGAGCAATGGAATTTGCAGTGAAATGGATGTATTCCGTTGACAATGAATTGCAGATGCCCTATCAGGATAATTTGCAAAGCCTTATAAATGCAGAAGAATACCGTCAAATAGTCGGACAAGATATTTGGAAACGTATGGATTATATCCGGTGCTGTGGAAATAATGTAGCACACACTACGAAAAAAATGGGACGGGATGAAGCTATGCTTTGTCTTGAAAATCTATTTATTTTTTTAGACTATGTTGCTTATTGTTATTCGGATAGTTATGAAGAGCAGAGTTTTAAGAAAGAACTGATAACATGTAGAATTGAAAAAGCAAGGCAATCTCAAAAAGAAGTAGCAGAAATTAAAGAAAAATTTGAGAAAAATCAACGCGAACTGGAACAGAAAGAGATTAATCTTCAAAAACTTATAAAAGAAAATGAATCTTTGAAGGAAGAACTTTCTGCAAGAAGACAAGAGAAAAAGACAAGCTATATTCCGAAGCCTTTGGATCTATCAGAATATGATACACGAAAATTATACATAGATGCTATGCTGATAGATGCCGGATGGAAAGAAGGAAAGGACTGGTTGAATGAGGTACCAATTCCTGGAATACCGAGCAGATCAGGAAGTGGTAGGGCTGATTACGTTCTTTATGATGACAGGAATAGACCGTTAGCGATTATTGAAGCTAAATCAACTGGTAGGGGCGTAGAGGAAGGACGTTATCAGGCGAAATTGTATGCAGATGCATTGGAGAGAGAATATCATCGTAGACCGGTGATTTTTCTGACGAATGGTTTTGAAACGCATATTATTGATGGGCAGTATCCCGAACGAAAATGTTCCGGAATTTATTCCAAGAGGGATTTGGAGAAATGGTTTAATCTGCAGTCAATGAAGACAGGATTAGATCACATTTCCGTAAATAAAGAAATTGCGGGTCGGTATTATCAGGAAGAAGCTATTAAAAGAGTATGTGAAAGCTTTGGCAAAAAGAATCGCAGAAAAGCATTGTTGGTAATGGCTACTGGAAGTGGTAAAACAAGAACGGTTATTGCTTTATGTGATGTCTTATTAAAAGCGGGTTGGGTGAAGAATATTCTTTTTCTTGCAGATCGGACTGCGTTGATTACACAGGCTAAGCGAAGTTTTGTAAATCTCTTACCGAATTTATCATGTACTAATTTGGTGGAAGAAAAAGATAACTATTCTGCGCATTGTGTATTTTCTACTTATCAGACAATGATGAAATGCATTGATACAGTAAGTGATAACGAAGGTAAATTATTTACTTGTGGACATTTTGATTTGCTGATTTGCGATGAAGCGCATAGATCTATTTACAACAAATATAGAGATATATTTGATTATTTTGATGCTCCTTTGGTTGGATTAACAGCAACACCCAAAGACGAAATAGATAAGAATACCTATGGGATTTTTGAATTGGAAAATGGTGTTCCTACCTATGGCTATGATCTTGCCCAGGCGGTAAAAGATGGTTATTTGGTGGATTATATCTCTGTCGAAACAGAATTGAAATTTTTAACACAGGGAATCGTTTATGATGATTTATCGGAAGCAGATAAAGAAGAATATGAAGAAAATTTTGCAACAGATGATGGAGCAATGCCAGAGAGCATAGAGGCTTCGGCGTTGAATACATGGATCTTTAATGAAGATACCATACGTCGAGTGTTGAATATTCTTATGGCAGAGGGTATTAAAATTAATTATGGACAAAAAATAGGGAAAACAATCATTTTTGCCAAAAACCACGCACATGCAGAAAAGATTCTTGAAGTGTTTGAGAAGGAATATCCTAATCTTAAAGGATATGCAATGGTAATAGATAATCGTATGTCATATGCACAGGGAGCTATAGACGAATTTTCGGATGCTAAGAAATTGCCACAGATTGCAATATCCGTAGATATGCTAGATACAGGAATAGATGTACCGGAAGTACTGAACCTCGTATTTTTCAAAAAAGTATTAAGTAAGGCAAAATTTCGTCAGATGATTGGGCGCGGAACCAGACTATGTCCGGGATTATTAGATGGGGAGGATAAGTCAAAGTTTTATATATTTGATTTTTGCGGCAATTTTGAATTTTTCCGCATAAACAAGGGGAAACCCTCAGCGAATATGATAGCATTACAAGGGGCCATTTTCAATTTACAATTCGAAATGGTTTATAAACTGCAGGCAGCCGAATTTCAAAAGGAACGTTTGATAGCATATAGAAAACGATTAGTAGGTCAAATGGTGGAAAAAGTCTGTGAACTGCCAAGGGATAATTTTGCTGTAAAACAGCATCTAAAATATGTGGAACTGTATTCCATTGAAGACAATTACCAGACACTGACGTTTGAAGATACATTAACTGTAAAAGAAGAAGTTGTGCCTTTGATACTTCCTGAGAAGGAGGAAGTGAGTGCGATTCGTTTTGATGCGCTTATGTATGGGATTGAATTAGCATACCTACTTGGAGAAAAGTATACCAGAGCAAGAGGAGACCTGATTAAAAAAGTCAGTGGCATTGCAAGTGTAGCTAATATTCCTGAAATACAGACGAAAACAGATTTAATTAATAAGATACTGCATACTGATTACGTGGAACGTGCGGGAATTGATGAGTTTGAAAAGATACGTGAAGAACTGCGTAGTTTAATGAAGTATATTCCTAAAACCGCGATACGCTATGATACTAATTTTGAGGATGATATACTAACAATTGAATGGAATGAATCGGAATTGGAAGACGATCAGTTAAAGAATTATAAGGCAAAGGCAGAATATTATATTCGTCAGCATCAGGATAATATTGTCATTGCAAAGTTAAAGACAAATAAGCCATTGACCACCACGGATATAGATACTTTGGAAGAAATCCTTTGGAAAGAAATTGGAACAAAAAAAGATTATGAAGCAGAGTATGGTGAAAAGCCGCTGGGTGAATTTGTCAGAGAGATTGTGGGATTGGATATGAATGCCGCAAAAGAGGCTTTCTCTGAATATCTTGATAATGCGAATTTGGATAGCAGACAGATATATTTTGTTAATCAGATTGTGGAGTATATTGTTCATAATGGCATGATGAAAGATTTGTCGGTTCTTCAAGAATCTCCGTTTACAGATCAGGGAAGCATTGTGGATATTTTCACTGATATGTCAGTGTGGATGGGGATAAAGAGTGTAATTGATAAGATTAATGCAAACGCAGTGGCGTAAATAATTGATTTGTAAAAAGAGGTATAAAGATGCCAAAGTTTATTTCGGAATTTAAAGAAGGGGAGATTGTTGATTTCCCTACAAATAGGAAGTATGAGTTTGTTAGAGCGTTGAAATCGGGAGGAACAGGAAAAACGATACTGATGCAGGATACAATGCTTAATAAGTTTTTTGTGTGTAAAAAGTATTCGCCAATGCAGAAACAATATGAAAAAGAATTTTACAATAGATTTATAGATGAAATAAAGATTATGTATGCTATTTATGATATTAACATAGTTAGGATATTTGATTATTATCTTTTCCCTGAACATAGTACAGGCTATATTATAATGGAATATGTAGAAGGGAAAAATATAGATGAATACTTTAAAGAGGAAGATACTGATAAAATTCTGTCTCTTATACACATCTCCGAGCCCACGAGACCTCTCTACATCTC
>ERZ1027089.1144-NODE-1144-length-10715-cov-6.290244_pt1 | contig 10715 bp, 11 predicted proteins | sample MGYA00519412_ERZ1027089 | MGnify/ENA primary metagenome ERZ1027089 (study PRJEB26926, sample SAMN06164433) | human gut metagenome | biome: ENVO:00009003; feature: ENVO:2100002; material: ENVO:00002003 | host: Homo sapiens | place: USA | collected 2012 ... | reverse complement strand
AAATGGTCTGCTCGCTCAGTATGTGCAGAAAGCGGGCAGATTACCGTTTGGTTATCCAAATGGTCTGCTCGCTCAGTATGTGCAGAAAGCGGGCAGATTACCGTTTGGTTATCCAAATGGTCTGCTCGCTTAGTTTGCATACGCCTTTTTATCCCATTTTTTTAACATTCAAAATTAATTATCAAACAAAAATTCAAGCACGGACAACTGATTATTCTGCAATCCGTGCTTAATTTTTATGCGTATCCGATGTAGAGTTCATACTGTGTATCGGATACTTTTTCTGCCCATATCCACACCGATGTAAATCCATCAACATTCTTGTATCTGTTCAATCTGCTTTCAATATCAGCGCCGATATTTTTGTTGTTTGTATTAGCGGATATTGGATTGTCCCAACATTCGGTAGCAGTTTCATCGAAGGTTAAACCTATACTTTGAGCATAATTTTGTGCATAAGAAATCCAATACGATATATCAAATTCTTCATTTTCTTCAACTGTTGTGATGACTTCCGAAACAGTATTTGTTGTTATTTCGGGCTCAGATGCTTCGCTTTTAGGCATTTCTTTTTGTGTGTGAATATCTTGCTTCGGCTCGGTATTTGCTGTTGTTGTTTGAGAAAAAATCGGCTCTTTTGACACCTTTTCTGTACTGGTTTCAGCGGCAGGCGAATGTGTTGTTTCTTCCAAAAATGTGCTTTTCTCAACTGTTCGACCCTCTGCTTTCTCGGACAATTTTTCCACTTGAGTTGTATCAATTACAGCGTTAGTCGATGAACTTTCAACCGCCTTTTTGTCTGGTTCGTTATGGGCAGTGCAACCTACCAAAGTAAAAATGAATGTCAATATCATTGCGAATATTACGATTTTTCTCATACAAAAATCACCTCGCTATTCACAATTTCCATTGCTCTGTTACGGATGCTGTTCATCTTCTGCACCCATAACATAGGGTTATCCGATTTCAGCTTTTCTGTAATATTTTCTTTTTCGGCAAATGATTTGACAAGTTGTGAAAACATTGTTTGTGCCTGTTCCTCGATGTCCGCAAGGTAAGGGTACAGCCTTTCCGTTGTGAGCAGATTGTAATATCTTATTCGATGATGTTGTTTAAGATACTGTCTGTGACGGTTTGCCCACACGCCGATATGCAATTCATTCTGCTTTTTTGTTGCGATGCAAGGCAGTTGATAATCACCTTGTATTTCGTAGTTGCACACGCTTTGTTCAAATAATGTGTTCATAATGAAACCTCCTTAATTTTGTTGATTTCATTATAACGAAAACACAATCTAAACACGAATGTGCAAAAAAATCCGCCTACCGATTTATTCGATAGACGGATATTTTTTAGAAAATCACTTCCACCGTTATATCTTCCCATTGTGATTGGCGAAGATATTGACCGTTGGCGTTACGAAAAGCTTTTGCCTGTTCGTAGTTTATTGTGAAGCAGAAGTAAAAATTACTTCTCATCCCCGCTTCTAATAGCTGCCTGTGCAGTATAGCATCAAGGGATGACTTTTTACCACACTTACCAACGGTTGTAATTATACCATTCTGATTTTCGTTTTTCAATAGGTTCGGGAAATATTGTTGTAATTCAGTCAAACCGATTACATCCCCGATATGTAGAGGAGGTTCATCCTCCTCGTCATCATTGAAACTGATAACGGCATTGTTTTTTCTACCCTCTGTTACCATATCCAATGTTGTGGTATCTTTTCCGTCTAAATTCATATACCAACGAAAATGATTTCTACCGTTTGGCACGATCTTGGAAACAAACTTACGAATGATGTGTCGGTCAATTTGCGGGTTGGAAAAGTCTATCATAGCGTCGAGCGAAGATTGTATTTCATCCCAACATATATCAGGATTTTGTATTGCATCTTCGGTTGCAAGCATACGCTCATATTCTTCCGTGAGTTCCAAAAGAGCTTTTTCAATTTTCTCTTTTTGCTCTTTATATTCCTCTTTGCTAATTTCACCGTCTGTTCTCATCTCAAGCAGCGTGTTCTTCTTGTTTTTATAACGCTCTATTTGAGCTACAATTCCGGTCAAATTAACCTTCTTAGGCTTCTCAACCTGATAGCACTCCTTGATTAGCTTGCAGACTGTATCGACCGTTTCTTTTCTTTCTTGCCATATCTGCTCAAAGATCATCTTTGCCATCATTTCAAGTTTCCAATCGGCAATCATTGATTGGTCGCAATATCCGGTATCATCAGCTCCCGCTTTTCTTCGTTGACTTGCCGAACCATTGTTAAGTTGATTGTAGCATTGATAACCATACGACCAAGGCATACCTTTGTTTTTGTGCCATCTGTTTTTTCTGAAAGAGTGACCGCAAGTGCAGAGAAGTTTGCTGCCCCACAAGTCTTTGTTTTCCTTAATTCCGTGAGTGGATTTTTTCTTCTGTGTGGCTTCATTAGCACTCTTAAATGAAGTCCTTACTCTGCGAGCTTTAATCTCTTGACACTTATGCCATTCTTCCTCTGATACAATCGGTTCAAAATCTGCTTTAACACACATATAAGTAGAAGCATCGTGATTATTGACTCTCTTTTGCTCCAAGTAGTTATTGCTATACGACTTGCCGTATGCCATAACCCCCATATATGTTTGGTTATTAAGAATACGGGAAAAGTGGTTTCGTCCTGAGCGATATACACCTCAAAGTCAGGCATCAACTCACGACCTTCCCATCCGCTAACCTGATGCACGGTATATACACCGTAAGGAAGCATCTTAGTCTGTCCGAAGCCATGTTCATCACAAACGATAATATCACGCTCGGTTTCCGCTGCGTTCTTGTAACTGCCTGCGGCTTTCAGGAAGATCTCAAACTTTGCTCCAACTTCGGGAGTTTCAATTTTAGTGCTGCCGTCATCGGTATGCTTGATAATGGCAATATCGCCCATAATGATTTCCTCGTACACATCAGGATAGATAGTGTTCAGCTCAATAGAATAGAACTCTGCACTTGCTTCCATATAGTACACGGTAGGATCAAGCAAATAACCCTCAGAAGGAGTGATTTCACGGATAGTGTAATCATCGCCACAAGGGTAATACTTTGTCAGGAAGTAGCCGTTTTCATCGGTTGTGTAGGTGTCGAGCAATACTTCGCCCTTAAATACACGCTTGAGTTCGTTATAGAAAGACTTTTCAGTAACGATATTCCATTCAATAGCGGTACGCTGACTGTCAGGAACGATATATCTCTCTGCGGTATCCACTTCTTCAAGAGTGTAGGACTCGTGACCGGAGATAAGCACATCCTTAAAGGTTGCTACACCGTTTTTATCGGTAACGGCATATTCATCAACGGCAAGACCGCTGAGAGAAGTTCCGTAGAGGTGGAACTGAACGCCCTCAACCAAGTTATCTTCGGAAGTTTTGATTACTTCCAAGTCACCACGCTTGAGAACGTTGTTGAAGGTAACGGTCGCTACCTGATTACTAACTACAATGACATTTCGGGTTTCCTGCGGCTCATACTTATCGAATACGGTTTCAGTAACCGTGTAAGTGCCGGGTTTCAGATCATCAATCTGAACCTCGCCGTTTGCATCGGTAGTAACAGTCTTATCAACGCCGTTGCCTTTCAGTCTAAAGGTAACGCCCTCGACAATGCCATCTTCGGAAGTCTTTACGATTTTAGCCGAGCCATTGTCTACTTCATTGACTGCATTGATAGTAACAAGACCGTCATTGTTGGCATCGACAGTAACCGTCCATTCCGTCCGTGTGAGCGAAGTTCGTAACAAGTTGATTACTGCGGTAACGGGCAACGCTCGTAAGACCGCTTAAAACAGTCGCATTTGTGGAACGGTACTGATTGATATATGCTGCAACCAATGCTTCGACCTCTGAGCGTTCAGGAACTTGATATACGGGTTCAGGTTCGCTCTCGGTTTCAGACTCTTTGCTTTCCTCAGTCGGGTTTGTGGTCGATTGAGTAGGCTCAGTCTGTTGGGTTTCAGCAGGCTTTGTTTCTGCGGGGTTATTTTCGGCTTTCTCGGTTGTCTTTGGGGGTTCTTCCGTTGGTTTACTCACCGAAGAAGAAGTAGGCTTTTTGTCCTCTTTTTCTTGGCTTTCGGTAGGCTCTGAAACAACTTTATTTTCGGTCGATGAAGCGATGTTTTCCGTTGTGGAAATACTCGGTTCATCAGTTAAGTTCTCGTCTTGTTTTAGCTCCGAAAATTGACCAACCGAAGAAGAACTGATTTCGGTGTTCTGCGGCAGTCCACTCGGCTTTGAGCATTCTGCAAGCAATATCATCAGCAGAACTAACAGAATGGGTAAAATGTGCTTTTTCATAAACTCACGCTCCTTTGCATTTCTACCCACATTGTACGGAGATTTTTATACTCCGACAAAGGTGCGAATTTATGAGGGTAAACTTAAATCATAACAACCACCTCCTTCAAGTGTGAATTGTGCGTTTTCTTTATGAGAAAGACATATACTTTGAGATAGTTTATTCAGGGAGATAGTATATATCTTTTTCGGTAAGTTAGCTTGTAATTAGGGGTTAGAGTGTGAGAAAGGGGAATGGAAAATTTGTACTCCATGGTGCTTTTGGCAAGGTTAGTTCTGTTGTCTACAAGGGTTAAAAGAATACCGTCTATGCTGAGTTTGGGATTGATATGCTTCTTAACCTTTGTAATGGTTCTCATCAACTGTGTCATACACTTTGCCGGAAGGTAATGTGCTTGAACGGGAATGATTACGCTATCTGCCGCCGATAAAGCATTAAGAGTCATCATACCAAGCGAAGGTGAGCAGTCGATAATAATATAATCGTAGTTGTGCTTTACTTCGTTCAGGTAGTTTCTCAATATGGCTTCACGGTTCATTGCAGTTACAAGACTGATTTCAAAGTCAAACAAGTCGCTGTTAGATGGAATGAGGTCAACACCTTCTTTATGATGTAGAATACCGTTCATTGGATCTTTGCACTTATCTTGCATAACTTCAACCATCTTGTCCGGTAAAGCAATAGGTAGATTATCCGTATCTCGCCATCCAAGACAAGTTGTGAGGTCGCCCTGTGGATCGGCATCTACAAGGAGTACCTTTTTACCTTGCATAGCCAAGCCTACGCCTAAGTTTACGGTGGTTGTCGTTTTACCAACACCGCCTTTTTGATTGCATATAGCAATCGTGTTACAGTGGGGCATCGTCTTTTGCTCCTTTCTTTAGATTTAGCATCTTAATATAAGGTGCTATGTATAAGACCGATAAACAATCGGTCTTTATGTTAAAATGCAGTATTTGTCCTCGACACCCCTGCATAGCAATAGCTGAACGGGAAACGTTTAGGGAATAGTTTGCTAAACTATATCATAGGAATTTCACCTCTGCCGGGTACTCCGCCAGCTCCGTAGAGAAGTATCATTATCATTCTGACTGTCATCGCCATATCAGGGGCAACCTGATATTTATAACGGGGGTTATCGCTCATTCCTATATTGGAAGTCTTGGCGTACCCATTATGGTAGCTAATCATCAGAAATAAAGTCCTAAACGCTTGACTATTCAATTTTCAAAGTACGTGAAGAAGTGTTCCTAATCGGAGTCAGGAACTAACCCCTTCACTTATTTGCAATGGGAAGGGGTACTTTTTAAGTCTGTTTGAAAAATTTTTTGAAATTTTTTTGAAAAATAAAAAAGCCGCCTATTCCAAATTAGGAATAAGCGGCTATATGTACCGATTTACTTTATACAATTTTAACCTTAAATAACTTAGTACGTGCTTTCATTAACTTACAAATAACTTCATCAATACCATCTGTGAACTTTCCCTGATGTGTCAGTTTATTCTTCTTAATCAAAAGGGAAGATAGGATTTCACTGCGTTCCTGATCTGTTAAGTTGATGTAATACTTTTGCTTTTTCAAACTGAACACCTCGCTTTCATTATTATTATATAATAGGTATGAAAAAGGGACAAAGGTGCAAATGGGCATAAAAAAAGCAGGCATACTACTTTTACAGTAATATGCCTGCTAATTGATTTAGATAAAGACTTCAACAGTTAAATCTTCCCACTGTTTTGCACGAAGATATTGGTCTGTTGATTTTCTGTATGCTTCTGCTTGGTCGAAATTAACCTTAAAACTGAAGTACAGATTAGTCCTCCCCATATTTGATAGCAGCCTGAGCAGCAGCAAGACGAGCAATCGGAACACGGAACGGTGAACATGATACATAGTCAAGACCGATGTTGTGGCAGAATTCAACTGATGTCGGGTCGCCGCCGTGCTCACCGCAGATACCGCAGTGAAGTTCTGGGCGGGTAGCCTTACCGTTCTTAACAGCGAGTTCCATAAGTTGGCCTACACCTGTCTGGTCAAGTTTTGCAAACGGATCGTTTTCAAAAATCTTAGCATCATAGTATGCTTCAAGGAACTTACCTGCATCATCACGGCTGAAACCGTAAGTCATCTGAGTAAGGTCGTTAGTACCGAAGCAGAAGAACTCTGCCTCTTTAGCGATGTCGGCAGCAGTTAATGCAGCACGAGGAATCTCAATCATAGTACCAACCTGATATGTCATATCTGAGCCTGCTGCAGCGATTTCAGCATCAGCAGTAGCAACAACGATATCCTTAACATACTTTAATTCCTTAGTATCACAAGCAAGCGGAATCATAATTTCAGGAGCAACCTTCCAATCAGGATGTGCATTCTGAACATTGATTGCAGCACGGATAACAGCCTTTGTCTGCATCTTTGCAATTTCAGGATATGTTACTGAAAGACGAAGACCACGGTGACCCATCATTGGGTTGAACTCGTGAAGTGAAGCAATGATAGCCTTAATATCTTCAACTGATTTACCCTGAGCGTCTGCAAGTTTCTTGATGTCTTCTTCTTCGGTAGGAACAAACTCGTGAAGAGGAGGATCAAGGAAACGGATTGTTACAGGACAGCCTTCAATTGCTTCATAAAGAGCCTCAAAGTCATTCTGCTGATAAGGAAGAATTTTTTCAAGAGCGGCTTCTCTTTCTTCAACAGTGTCTGAGCAGATCATTTCACGGAATGCAGCAATTCTGTCTTCCTCGAAGAACATATGCTCTGTACGGCAAAGACCGATACCTTCGGCACCGAGTTCGCGAGCCTTCTTAGCATCAGCAGGAGTATCAGCATTTGTACGAACCTTAAGAGTTCTGTACTTATCAGCCCAAGCCATAATTCTGCCGAATGTGCCTGCGATCTGAGCGTCAACAGTAGGGATAATGCCCTTATAGATGTTACCTGTTGAACCGTCGATTGAAATATAATCACCCTCGGTGAATGTTTCACCTGCGAGTGTGAACTTCTTATTTTCTTCATCCATATTGATGTCGCCGCAGCCTGATACACAGCATGTACCCATACCACGTGCAACAACTGCTGCGTGAGATGTCATACCGCCGCGAACTGTAAGAATACCCTGAGCGGCTTTCATACCTGTAATATCTTCAGGTGATGTTTCAAGACGAACAAGAACAACTTTTTCACCCTTTGCATTCCACTCAGCAGCATCATCTGCCGTGAATACAACCTTACCGCATGCAGCACCCGGAGAAGCACCGAGGCCCTTGCCGAGAGGAGTTGCATCTTTAAGAGCAGCAGCGTCAAACTGCGGGTGAAGAAGAGTATCAAGGTTACGTGGGTCAATCATTTCTACAGCCTCTTCTTCAGTCTTATGGCCTTCATCAACAAGATCGCATGCAATCTGAAGTGCAGCCTGAGCAGTTCTCTTACCGTTACGGCACTGAAGCATATAGAGTTTCTTGTTTTCAACAGTGAATTCCATATCCTGCATATCGTGGTAGTGATTTTCAAGAGTATCACAAACCTGAAGGAATTCAGCATAAGCCTCAGGGAATTCCTGTTCCATCTGAGCAATCGGCATAGGTGTACGAACACCAGCAACTACGTCTTCGCCCTGTGCATTGATAAGGAACTCACCCATAAGTTTCTTTTCGCCTGTAGCAGGGTCACGTGTGAATGCAACGCCTGTACCTGATTCGTTGTTAAGGTTACCGAATACCATAGGCATTACGTTAACTGCAGTACCCCATGAATAAGGAATATCGTTATCACGGCGATATACGTTTGCACGAGGGTTGTCCCAAGAACGGAAAACAGCCTCGATAGCGAGTTTCAACTGCTCAACAGGGTCTGACGGGAAGTCTTCACCAAGTTGATTCTTGTATTCAGCCTTAAACTGAGTAGCAAGTTCTTTAAGGTCAGCGGCAGTAAGTTCTACGTCAAACTGAACGCCTTTTTCTTCTTTCATCTTGTCGATAAGCTGTTCAAAATACTTCTTACCTACTTCCATAACTACATCAGAGAACATCTGAATAAATCTTCTGTATGAGTCATATACAAATCTTTCAAATGCAGGATCGGGGTTGCCCTCAATCATAGCAGCAACAACGTCGTCGTTAAGACCGAGATTAAGAATTGTGTCCATCATACCGGGCATTGAAGCACGGGCACCTGAACGAACAGATACCAAAAGAGGATTTTTGAGATCGCCGAACTTTTTGCCGTTAATCTCTTCCATCTTTTTAACGCCTTCCATAGCCTGAGCCATTATTTCGTCGTTGATTTTGCGGCCGTCCTCATAATACTGAGTACAAGCCTCTGTGGTAATTGTGAAGCCCTGCGGTACAGGAAGACCGATGTCAGTCATTTCTGCAAGGTTTGCACCTTTACCGCCAAGCAGGTTACGCATGGTCATGTTGCCTTCGCTGAACATATAGACCCATTTGTTTGCCATTGAGAAATACCTCCAAAATTTTTTGATTTATACTATTTCGACTATCGATAAATGGGCTGAAGCACGCCGAGTTCATAAATAAAGTTTTTGGTTTCCGTTTGCAGGGTGCGGCGTCCTCGACGAACCGTATCAAACGTACATTTTTAAACAACGCAAAAACATCGAGTTTCTTCGTTGTTTGGCGTTTTTCGCCTTTTGCTCGGAGGCAGTACCAATGTACGGCACCCGCTCGCAAAATGCGAAATTCATCTCCATTTCTCGAAGTCTTACCAGTTTTAATAACCACAAGCACAATACTTATAATTATAACTGATTAGTATAATGCGTTAAAATTATACCACACTATAATGCAAATTACAAACATTTTTTTGTAATTATTAACATATTTACTTGAAATGTTTGGAAATATAGTGCATAATTATACTGAAGAAATTTTTACTCGGAGGTAAATATCAATGAAATGTGCAATTATACTTGCAGGCGGAAAAGGAACAAGAATGAAAAGCGAACTGCCAAAGGTTATGTGCGAGGTGCTTTTTGAGCCTATGATTTCATACGTTATCCGTGCCGTTAAAGAGGCAGGATGCGAAAAAATATGCGTTATAACAGGTTACAAGCACGAAATTGTTGAGCAGTATTTAAGCGATAATTACGACGGCGTTGAAACTGCGCTTCAGTACCCGAAACAACTCGGCACAGGCCACGCAGTAATGCAGGCAAGAGAATTCATTTCTGCCCACAAAGATGACGATATTCTGATTTTAAACGGTGACGGTCCGCTTATGGATGCCGACACAATCAACAAGGCATATGCTTATCATATGGAAAACAAAAATGCAATCACGCTTGTAAGCGCACTTGTTGACGATACAAACGGTATCGGTCATATAAAGCGTGACGAAAACGGCGTGCTTCTTCGCATTGTTGAGCACAAGGATGCAAATGAGGAAGAAAAGAAAATCAACGAATCAAACGCAGGCACTTACTGGTTCAAGGGTGCTGAACTTCTTTTTGCGCTTGATCATATCACAAACGAAAATGCGCAGAACGAATATTATCTGACCGACAGCCTTGAAATTCTTATCAATAAAGGCGAAAATGCAGGTGCTTACGTTGTTGAAAACAGCGAGGTTATTCTCGGCGCAAACGACAGAGTTCAGTTAAACGGACTCAACACAATTATGAGGAAAAACATCAACACTTCGCATATGGTAAACGGCGTTGATATTCCGTGCACAGACGGCGTTATGATTGGAATGGACGTTAAAATCGGCAACAGCACCACCATTCTGCCGAACACGATTATCACGGGAAACACGGTTATAGGCGAGGGCTGTGTAATCGGTCCGAATACACAGATTGACAATTCAACTATCGGCAGCGGCGTTGTGCTGAACAACTGCCAGATTCTTGACAGTACGGTTGAAGACGGTGCAGACTGCGGTCCGTTTGTTAAGGTAAGAGCAAAATCAGTGCTTAAAAAGGGCGTTCACATCGGCAATTTTGTAGAGGTTAAAAACTCTGTTGTCGGTGAGGGCTCAAAAAGCGCACATCTGACTTATATCGGCGACAGTGACGTTGGCAGCAACGTTAATTTCGGCTGCGGCACTGTTACCTGCAACTATGACGGCAAAACGAAATCACGCTGCACAATCGGAAACGGCGCATTTATCGGCTGCAACACAAATCTGATTGCACCAGTTGAGGTGGGCGATATGGCATACATCGCAGCAGGCTCGACAATTACAGACGCCGTGCCCGAAAATGCCCTTTCGGTTGCCCGTGCAAAGCAGATAAATAAGGCAGATTGGGTTACAAAGAAAAAGCCGTATAAGGGTATGGAATAATTCGATTATACCGCCATAAGCCTTCCCCTTGAGGGGAAGGGGGACCGCTTGCGCTGTCTCTTATACACATCTCCGAGCCCAC
>ERZ1027089.1142-NODE-1142-length-10722-cov-4.542139_pt1 | contig 10722 bp, 8 predicted proteins | sample MGYA00519412_ERZ1027089 | MGnify/ENA primary metagenome ERZ1027089 (study PRJEB26926, sample SAMN06164433) | human gut metagenome | biome: ENVO:00009003; feature: ENVO:2100002; material: ENVO:00002003 | host: Homo sapiens | place: USA | collected 2012 ... | reverse complement strand
CGAGATGTAGAGAGGTCTCGTGGGCTCGGAGATGTGTATAAGAGACAGCCCATAAGCAGTGATGTCACATCATTTGCCAGGCGTCCATCCTCTATTTCAATACGCTTTAGCATCCTTGTTGCGGGATTTAGTGTGGTATCCCAGAGCTGATCCGCATCCATCTCTCCAAGACCCTTATATCTTTGCAACGTAAACTTGCCTGTATGTGTCTTTCTGTACTTGTCAAGCTCCGCATCGTCATACAAATATTTTTCCTCGCCCTTTGACGGAATAGCCTTGTAAAGCGGAGGCATGGCAACATATACATGTCCCTCTAAAATAAGCTCAGGCATAAACCTGAAGAACAGAGTCAAAAGCAGTGTGGAGATATGAGCTCCGTCCACATCGGCATCGGCCATAATGATGATTTTGTCATAGCGAAGCTTTGTTATATCAAAATCATTTCCATACCCTTCCGAAAATCCGCAGCCAAACGCATTTATCATTGTCTTTATTTCAGCGTTTGCCAGTACCTTATCAATACTTGCCTTTTCAACATTCAAAATCTTGCCTCGAATCGGCATAATTGCCTGAAACATACGGTTTCTTGCCATCTTTGCCGAGCCTCCGGCCGAATCTCCCTCGACTATGAAAATCTCGCACTTAGAAGCATCCCTGCTCTCACAGTTTGCAAGCTTTCCGTTTGAATCAAAGGAAAACTTCTGCTTTGTGAGCAGATTGGTCTTTGCCTTCTCCTCAGCTTTTCTAATCTTTGCGGCCTTCTCAGCACATGATATTACCGTCTTTAAGACCTCAAGATTCTTGTCAAAATAAAGCGGTACCTCGTCATTTGTCACTTTGGCAGTAGCACGGTTTGCATCCTGATTGTCAAGCTTTGTCTTTGTCTGACCCTCGAATCTAGGGTCAGGATGCTTTACTGACACTACAGCAGTCATGCCGTTTCTGACATCTGCTCCGTTAAAATTCGCATCCTTGTCCTTTAATATACCAAGCTCTCTGGCATATGAATTTATAATACCTGTAAAGGCTGTCTTAAAGCCTGTGATATGCGCTCCACCCTCAGAATTGTATATATTGTTACAAAAACCAAGTATATTTTCATGGAACTCGCTTGTATACTGAAAAGCCACCTCAACCTTTATATTCTCACTCTCTCCTGTAAAGTAAATGACATCATGCAGCTTTTCTATATTTTTATTTAAATCCTTTACAAAACCGATAATACCCTCAGGCTCATGATACTCAATATGCTCTGTCGCATCGCCTCGTTTGTCCTCGTATATGATTGTAAGCTTCGGATTGAGATATGCAGTCTCCTTCAGTCTGTTCTTTACATCCTCTTCCTTGAATCTTGTCTTCTCAAAAATCTCCGGATCCGGCAGGAAATTAATCTTTGTTCCTGTTTTTTTGGTTTTGCCTAAAGTAGGAAGCAGGCCATTTTCAAGCTCCACGACAGGAACACCCTTTTCATATCTGTCATGGTGGATATAGCCATCTCTGCTTATCTCCACATCCATATATGTGGATAATGCATTTACAACCGACGAACCAACTCCGTGCAGGCCTCCACTGGTCTTATATACAGAATTGTCGAATTTACCTCCTGCGTGCAGTGTCGAGAATACAACACGCGCCGCAGATACCCCCTTAGCATGCATACCTACAGGTATTCCACGTCCGTTATCCTCCACCGTACACGAACCGTTTTTCTCAAGAGTTACCCTTATGGTATCACAGGCACCTGCCAGATGCTCATCTACGGAGTTGTCCACAATCTCATATATCAGATGGTTTAGTCCCTTGGTTGTGACACTTCCTATATACATACCCGGTCTTTTTCTGACTGCCTCAAGTCCTTCTAAAATTGCTATGCTCTTCTCATCGTATGTTTGCTTCTTGGCCATACTTGTCTCCTACTTCTTTAAATTGCGTAATAATTATATTATCTGCCCTGCCTGCTATCCTTGATATGCGCTAACACCATCGTTGCTATTTTAAATATCATAGCATCATCAAAGGTTCTGATATCAAGTCCTATCGACTTCTCAATACGCTCTAGCCTGTACACAAGCGTATTTCTATGCACATAAAGCTGTCTTGCAGTCTCTGAAATGTTCAGATTGTTCTCGAAGAACTTGGAGATTGTAGACATTGCCTCCTCGTCATCAAGTATCTGTGGCACCTCATCACCAAAAACCTCACGGATAAACATCTCACACAGACTCATTGGAAGCTGATAAATAAGTCTTCCTATGCCCAGCCTGTCATATGCCATAATTTCCTTTTCCACGTAAAACAGCCTGCCGACCTCAAGCGCCATTTTTGCCTCCTGATAAGACTCTGCAATCTTTGGAAGAACATCCGTCGGATTGCCATAGCCCACCCGTACCTTAATCATAGCCTCTGCAAGCAGATTGTCAACCAGACTTCCTGCAATAGATGAAAGCTTTTCCTGAAGCTTTGGTGAATCTATATCCTCAACATCCTTTACCAGCACTACATTATGCTCATCCATCGCCACCACAAAATCACCGCTTCTGATATCTGCCAGATTCTTTACAAGCTCAACTGCTATCTCATTGCTGTTCTTTCCTGTATCTATAACATATACTACTCGTTTTCTGTTTTCTATATGTAATTTCTTGGCACGGTTTATTATATCAGAACCAAGCATATTGCCAAGAAGAATATTCTGAATAAAATTATTTCTGTCATATCGCTCTGACTCACCGAGCACAAGTGTACGAAGCTGACAAACTGCCATCCTGCCTATTACAAGATTCTCACTCGTATACGGGCAGAACATTACGAGCACATACTCAAGCTCTGAATCAATTTCAACCGCAAATGCGATTGCATCGTTTTTTTCCCTAACATCATCTTCAGATACTATAAACTCCTTCACAAAAATGTCGCTATGTTCCGGCTCTTCCACCGTACCTGTCAGATGCTTTCCCTTGGCTGAGTATAAAATCGCATCAAACGAAGTAATATTTTTTATTTCCTCAAGTGATTTTTTCAGTTTCTGATTCGTAATCATATTCTTATCCTCTCATTACTGTTCTGACGCAGGCAAGTAAAAAGCTTCCACAAGTCATAAGCTGTAACCCTGCTATAATTTAACACCGTAACTTAACTTTTCAGAACCTCACACACATTCGCAAAAGAAAACCGGGTGTAAATTATACACCCGGTCTGTCAATTTACAACTATTTAATTTTAACGAACTAGTTGGTAATTGTCAATTCTGTTTCTTTATCAAATACATGAATCTTGTTTGGATCAAATGCAAGCTCAATGTGATCACCGTAACGAGCCGGTGTATCTGAATCAACTCTTGCTGACATATTTGCGCCTGCAACTGTGAAGTATAATAATACCTCTGCACCAAGTAACTCATATCCTGTAACATCTGAATCAATCTTGCATGTAGCAAATTTATTAAGATGCTCTGCTGAATCGTAGATATCCTCAGGTCTGATACCGAATACTACGTTCTTTCCAGCATAACCGCCATCGATAAGCTTCTTAGCCTTTGCCTCTGGAAGCTCAACCTGGTATTTATCGAATTTAAGGAATGCCTTTGCTCCCTCAACAACACACTGAGCATCTACAAAGTTCATCTGTGGTGATCCGATGAATCCTGCAACGAACAGGTTGTTTGGCTGATTGTAAAGCTTCTGTGGGCTGTCTACCTGCATGATAACACCATCTTTAAGAACAACTATTCTTGTTCCAAGTGTCATAGCCTCTGTCTGATCATGTGTAACGTAGATGATTGTTGCACCTAATCTGTTATGTAATGAAGAAATCTCAGATCTCATCTGTACACGAAGCTTTGCATCAAGGTTTGATAAAGGCTCATCCATAAGGAATACCTTAGGATTACGAACGATTGCACGACCCATGGCAACTCGCTGTCTCTGTCCACCTGAAAGAGCCTTTGGCTTACGGTCTAATAATTTCTCAAGGTCAAGGATTCTTGCTGCCTCCTCAACTTTTGCCTTAATCTCATCCTTTGGAACTTTTCTAAGCTTAAGTCCAAATGCCATGTTGTCAAATACTGTCATATGTGGGTAAAGAGCGTAGTTCTGGAATACCATTGCGATATCACGATCCTTTGGCTCTACGTCATTCATAACTTTTCCGTCGATGATAAGCTCTCCTGAAGAAATTTCCTCAAGACCTGCAATCATACGAAGTGTTGTTGATTTTCCACATCCTGAAGGTCCTACGAAGATGATGAACTCTTTATCTTCTACTTCAAGGTTGAAATCCTTAACTGCCTCAAATCCGTTTGGATAAACTTTGCAAATGTTCTTTAATGATAAACTTGCCATTTTAAAAATACCTCCTAAGTATTATGTACATATATGTAACTGTTCAGTGCCTTGACTGTCTGTTACCTTGTTTCTTTGTATCTTTATAATACAAAACATATCGTCAATTGGCTATAGTCAATCCGCCAAATAATTTAACGTGTTGTTGTCATTATGACGAAACAAAGTCTGATATCGAAACAATTACAATATTATTACTGCAATAAACGAACTAATTACAGCTTAGAATATCCAAAGCCATTGACCATAGCCTCAATCGGCAGCCCCTTCTTGCAGAATGGACACTCTGTAACAGGATATGTCTGGTAGTTTACCACATCATCGTCATCGAACAGCTTATCAATCTTTACTCCATTGACCTCATCGATGGTTGAGAATATGGACGCAATACATGTGACCATACCGCCATAATAGTTGATACACTCCATCGCTCTTCTGATTGTCTCACCTGTTGTGGTAGTTGCCAGAAGAAGTACAACATGCTTGCCATCTATAGCGCCCTTATTGTTATCCCTGAAAAGCATCTGTCCGTTGTTAATCTCAGGCGATACAACGTAAATTGTCTCGTGCTTATTCACAGACATAAGTCCGTTTCGCTCAATCTCCTGGCTTAAAAATGCACCAATCATTTCTGTTCCATCCATACATACGATTGTATCTATATATGAATGATGCGGTACCTTGGTGTAAAGAGCCTTTGCAGCTTCCTTTGCCTCGGACACACGAGTCTTGATGCTTGTCACATCTACATAATAATTAATATGCGAATGACTTGTAGCGAAATGTCCCGGTATAGCGTGTAAGTTTAAGCCTGCACTCTCCTTTGATTTAAATTTTACAATACGATTTTCCATGATAAGTCCCCCTTTTTAAGTAAAGATTAGTTTTAATTGTAACTCATTTGTGATTAATTAGCTCCCGTAGAACCAAATCCACCGGCACCACGCTTCGTATCAGAAAGCTCTGACACCTCATTAAACTCAACAGCCAGATATGGCATGACCACAAGCTGCGCTATGCGATCTCCGGGATTAATAGTGCGTGCCTGCGTTCCATCATTGTGAAGAGCTACAATATACTCTCCCCTGTAATCACTGTCACACACACCCACGCAGTTTGCCGGACGAAGTGCCTGCTTTGCAGCTAAACCACTTCTGGCAAAAACTGCCCCAAAATATCCGTCAGGAATCTCTATTGAAAGCCCCGTGCCTATCTTTGCTGTCTCGTGTGGCTCAATGACAAGCTCCTTAGTAATGTCGGCATATAAATCATAGCCTGCTGCATATTCACTTCCCCTTGTAGGGGTTTTGGCTGTGGTTGTCAATTTTTTTATATTTATTTTCATTTTATAATTTCCCCTGATGTAATTTTATATATGACCGTCTATAGCCATTTATTACCCAACCTGTTAACTAATTATTTCCACTCCAGACTTGAGTGCTCAATCTTCCTGTCACGAAGCATAAGCTCTGAGACAGCCTCCTTTGCCGGCTTATCCTCAAAAAGCACCCTGTTTACTTCCTCGATAATCGGCATCCTTACATCATATTTTTCTGCAAGGGCAAGTGCAGCCTTTGCTGAATAGATGCCCTCTACAACCATCTTGACTTCTTTTGTTGCTTCATCCATTGTGTAGCCCTGACCTATGAGCATTCCGGCCTTTCTATTACGGCTGTGACGACTCTCACATGTAACAATAAGGTCTCCGATACCTGTCAGTCCAAAAAGTGTCTCCGCCTTTGCTCCCATCTCAATCGCAAGCACAGATATTTCTGCAATTCCTCTGGTAATAAGCGCTGCCTTTGTATTATCTCCATAGCCAAGTCCGTCTGCCATGCCTGCTGCAAGTGCTATGACATTCTTGAGGGAGCCTCCAAGCTCCATTCCAAGCACATCAGGACTGGTATACACACGAAATACCTCATTCATAAAAAGATCCTGTACTATCTCAGCGGTCTTCTGTGTCCTTGCTCCTGCAACAACAGTCGTAGGAAGCAGCCGTCCGACCTCCTCTGCATGTGAAGGTCCACACATTACAGCCACATCAGCACAAGGTATCTCACTCTCTACCACATCAGATATTGTCATAAGAGTGTTTTCTTCAATTCCCTTTGCCACACAGACAATTATCTGTCCTTCCTTCACAAACGGAGCCATTTTTACTGCTGTGCTTCTGGTGAATACAGAAGGTACCGCAAGTACAAGTATATCGTTATTTTTGATTGTTTCCTCTATATCTGTTGTAAAGGTAATGCTATCCGGAAGCTTTACTCCAGGAAGCTTATCAATATGCTCATGCTTTTCTTTAAGCATCTCAATCTCGCTCTCCACGATTGACCATATTTCAACAGAATGTCCGTTATTTGCAAGCACCAGGGATAATGCTGTTCCCCAGCTTCCTGCACCTATAATACCTACTCTACTCATTTTCTATGCCTCGTATTTTATATAATTATTATAATCAAAAACTATTATTTACTTTGCCTTCTGACCAAATTTATTTTCAGTTCCGCTTAAAAGTCTCTTGATATTGGCTCTGTGTCGCCAGATAGCCATCGCCGTAAAACAAGCAGCAAGTATATCAAACTCGACCGCATAATTGCCACTTACTCCAAGCAGCCCCATATGGTTAAACACAATTGCCTGAATCAGAAACGATATAACAACCAGTATAGAACCAAGCGAGACATATCTTGTTATGGCTACAGCAAGAATAAACAATACCAAACATATCGGAGCCGCAATCGGACATACAGCAAGTATCACACCTGATGTACATGCTATTCCCTTTCCTCCCTTGAAATTGAGAAAGAATGGAAAATTGTGTCCAAGCACCGCTCCAAAGCCTGCATACAGCTCTATGCATTTAACAGCCTGTGGATATGTATTTCTATATATGAAATAAAATATCAAAACCGCTATGATTGCCTTGAACAAATCACCAAAGAAGGTAACTGCACCGGCCTTCCATCCAAGTGTCCGAAGCGTATTGGTGGTGCCTGAATTACCGCTTCCATGCTCTCTTACATCTATTCCATGCGCCTTACCATAAAAATATCCGGTCTGAAAGGTTCCAAAGAAATACCCTACGACCAATGCTAAAATCCTAGCCAGTATCATTTTACTCATTTTCCTTTCGTTCTCTTGTAATAAACTTAAGTGCAGTTCCTCTGAAACCAAATGTATCCCTGATTCTGTTCTCAAGATATCTGGTATATGAGAAATGCATAAGATTCTTGTCGTTTACAAAGATTACAAAGGTAGGCGGCTTAACCGAAACCTGAGTCACATAGTATATCTTAAGTCTCTTGCCCTTGTCTGTAGGCGGCTGCTGCATGGCAACTGCCTCCGTAACGATCTCATTTAGCACTCCTGTTGCAACACGCATTGAGTTATTTTCTATAACAACATCGATGAGCTCAAATATCTTGTTGAGTCTCTGACCTGATTTTGCCGAAATAAACAGTATCTCTGCATATGGTATAAAACTTAATATCTGTCTGATTTTCTCTGTGTGCTGCTTTACGGTATTATTATCCTTTTCAATGGCATCCCATTTATTGACAGCAATGATAATTCCCTTGCCTCTTTCGTGGGCAATACCCGCAATTTTAGCATCCTGCTCAGTAACTCCCTCTGTAGCATCTATCACTACAATGACAACATCAGCTCTCTCAACTGCGGAAACTGCACGTATAATACTGTATCGCTCTATATCCTCTTTTATCTTATTCTTGCGCCTGAGACCGGCTGTATCGATAAATATATACTCCTTACCATCATATTTTATGGCTGTATCGATAGCATCTCTTGTGGTGCCTGCTATATCTGACACTATTACTCTGTCCTCACGGGCAAGCTTGTTGATAAGCGATGACTTACCTACATTAGGCTTACCTACTATAGCAACTCTCGGTCTGTCATCCTCATCGTCCTGCTTAGATGAATCCGGAAAATGCTTTACAACCTCATCAAGCATATCTCCGAGTCCGAGCATCGAAGCTGCAGATATAGGATGTGGATCACCAATTCCTAAGTTATAAAACTCATACACATCAGTCATATACTTTTCAAAGCTGTCCACCTTATTGACAACTAATACAACCGGCTTGTGTGAACGACGAAGCATATCCGCCACCTTTGAATCAGAATCAACAAGTCCCTGCTTCACATCTGTAATAAAAATAATAACATCTGCGGTGTCTATAGCAATCTGTGCCTGCTCTCTCATCTGTGACAGAATCACGTCTCCGGATTCCGGCTCAATACCACCTGTATCAATCATGGTAAAATTATAATCAAGCCATGATACATCTGCATAGATTCTGTCTCTTGTGACACCCGGAGTGTCCTTTACTATAGATATCCTCTCTCCTGCAAGCGCATTGAAGAGAGTAGATTTTCCAACATTTGGACGGCCAACGATGGCCACTACTGGTCTGCTCATATACTCTCCTGTTCTAAATTCATATTAGATTATAGACTAATTGTAACTATTCAGAATAATGATAAAATCGGTGTCATCTTCTTTTCAGACCGGATAGAAAAGTTTATTCCTCCCAAGAAGGGACGTAAGCATATACTTTACATCATCCGCGAACTGATAGATTTTCATGCGGAAAGCCGGAGGACGAACATCCGTTTGGGATTGGAATATCTGACGAATGTGATGAAACGCCGTTGCACGGCATTTGTCTTGTCCGACTTCATCGACCAGGAAAGTTTCAAGAACGCCATGACCATTGCCAATCGTAAGCATGACCTGGTTGCCGTTCAGGTGTACGACCGTCGTGTGGAAGAATTGCCACCCGTGGGACTGATGAAGATTAGGGATGCCGAGACGGGACATGAGCAGTGGATTGACACCTCCTCGCGTGCCGTGCGCCGTGCCCATCATGATTGGTGGGTGAACAAGCAGGCGGAATTGAATGAAACGTTTACCAAGAGTAATGTCGACAATGTGTCGGTACGTACCGACCAGGATTATGTCAAGGCATTGATGAATTTGTTTGCGAAACGAAATTAATCGGAAAATGAAAAGATATTTATTTCTGATAGCGTTATTGATAGCATGGTCGGGAAGGGTAGTAGCCCAGTCGGTAACGGTAGATGCTACGATTGACTCTTTGCAGATTCTTATTGGAGAGCAGGCAAAGATAAAGCTTCAAGTATCTCTGGATGCCGATAAGCGTGCCATATTCCCGGTATATACCGATACGCTGGTGAATGGGGTTGAAATTATTGATGTGGCCAAGCCGGATACGCAACTGCTGAATGATGGCCGGCGTGCATTGATAACTCAAGAGTATACAGTTACCTCTTTCGACTCGGCTCTTTATTATCTGCCGCCTATGGAAGTGACAGTGGATAATGAGAAGTATCGCTCCAAAGCGTTGGCCTTGAAAGTATATTCGGTGAATGTCCCGTTAGACCCGGAGAATCCGGAACAGTTCTTCGGTCCCAAAACAGTGATGCAAGCGCCTTTTGCCTGGGAAGACTGGTATGGTCTTATGGCTTGTGGTGCGCTGATTATCCCGATAGGGATATTACTTGTCTATCTGATAATGCGCTTCTTCGACAATAAGCCTATTATCCGTAAGGTGAAGGTAGAACCTAAGCTGCCTCCCCATCAGTTGGCTATGCAGGAGATAGAACGTATCAAGAATGAGAAGGTATGGCAGAAAGGGGAACCGAAGGAATATTATACGGAATTGACCGATACTCTTCGTACATATATAAAAGACCGTTTTGGTTTCAATGCTTTGGAAATGACTTCTACGGAAATCATAGATAAGTTGCTGGAAATGAAAGATAAGGAAGCAATATCGGATTTGCGTGAATTGTTCCAGACTGCTGATTTGGTGAAATTTGCCAAGCATAATCCATTGATGAACGAAAATGACGCTAACCTGATTAATGCCATTGACTTTATTAATGAAACCAAGGAGAAAGAAGAGGAGAATGCCAAGCCGCAGCCTACGGAGATTACCATTATCGAGAAACGTTCTTTGCGTACCAAGATTTTGCTGGGAACGGGTATTGTAGTGTTGGCTGTAGCCCTTGTCAGTTCATTGATATATATCGGATTGGAGTTGTATAATTATTTTGCTTAATACAGGAAAAGTGACTTCAATCGGATATACATGAGTGAAAAGTGAGGGATGTTTGGAGCGAAGCTGAATTGTAAATCGTTAAATCGTACATAAATATGGTTTTTGCCAATATTGAATATTTATTTTTGCTGCTGTTGCTTATACCTTATATAGTATGGTATATCATGAAGCGGAAGAATAGTGAAGCCACGCTTCAGATTTCAGACGCTCGTGTATATGCGCATGCTCCCAAGAGCTATAAGAATTACTTGCTGCATGCACCGTTTGCA
>ERZ1027089.1139-NODE-1139-length-10725-cov-6.424649_pt1 | contig 10725 bp, 10 predicted proteins | sample MGYA00519412_ERZ1027089 | MGnify/ENA primary metagenome ERZ1027089 (study PRJEB26926, sample SAMN06164433) | human gut metagenome | biome: ENVO:00009003; feature: ENVO:2100002; material: ENVO:00002003 | host: Homo sapiens | place: USA | collected 2012 ... | reverse complement strand
TCTACACCTATTAAGTCGTCGGCAGCGTCAGATGTGTATAAGAGACAGCTTTTTTTATTCTGCTTTGAGCATGCGGCTTTTCCAGCATGCTTGTTTTGTCTCTTTCACCGCAGGCCTGGCTGCATGATGAACAGTCGTGTGTACATTCACTCATAATATTTCTCCATTCCGCCGTATAATTACGGCTAAATTTTTTGTTATAAAGAATTACATAAGGGGAGCGATCATTCTGAAAATTCCGCCGATAATCCTTTTAATTAAAGGACGTTTTTTACAGTCCTCCATGGTTATTTTTCGTGATTTTGCAAGAGTATTCAAAAAATCCATTTTAATTCTTGAAACAGAAGGTGTTTTATACATCAGCGTTGCGCATTCAAAATGAAGATACAGACTTCTGTAATCCAGGTTGATCGTGCCGACCGTCGCTGTCACATCGTCGCTGACGCACTGCTTTGCGTGGAGAAAGCCCGGTGTATACTCAAAAATCCGCACACCCGCAGACGCCAGCTGTGCATAATAGGAGCGCGTTACCCGATAAACGAGCTTTTTGTCCGGGATGCCCGGCGTAACAATCCGCACATCCACACCGCGCTTCGCTGCCAGGCACAGCTCCCTGCTCATCTCATCGCTGATAATCAAATACGGCGTTGTGAAATAAACATATTCGGAAGCCGCCTTTACAACGCCCATGTACACATTTTCTCCCACCGGTTCGCCGTCCAGCGGGCTGTCTGCATACGGCTGAACGAAGCCGGAGGCACTGTCCGCCGCAATATTCGCATCCGACTGCGCAGCACCAACGTCCCTATCCGCCACGCTGCCCGCCAAACCCGCCTCATGCGGCTGCGCACCATCCTGCAGAAAATACGGTGTATAGTCTGTATCCGTACCTTTAATCGCATTCCACATTTCCAGAAACATCACAGTCAGGCTGCGCACTGCATCCCCTTCCAGCCGGACGCCGGTATCCTTCCAGTAACCATATGGATGCGTGATGTTAAAATATTCGTCCGCCAGATTATATCCGCCCGTAAAACCGATTTTCCCATCGATTACGGTAATCTTTCTATGATCGCGGTTGTTCATAAAAACGTTTAAAACCGGCATCAGACGGTTAAACACGCGACACTGAATGCCTTCCGCTTCCATTCGCTGAATGAAATCCGTATTGATAAATCCGATGCTTCCGATATCGTCATAAAAGAGACGAACCTCCACGCCTTCTTTTGCTTTCCGTGCAAGAATTTCTTTTAACTCCCCAAACGACTGCTTGTCCTCAATCGCATGGTATTCCATAAAAATAAAATGCTTTGCCTGGTTCAGCGCCTGCTTCTGAGCTTCAATCCCCTCCGACGCTTCTTTATAAAAAACGACATCCGTATTCTGATAAATCGGATATTTCGCATAGTTCCAGATATACGCCGCTTCATTCGCCGCCATCCGGTCCGTCTGCTGCAGCTTTATCCGAACCGCTTTGTCCTGTATCAGCAGCCCGTCCAGACTCTGATCAATCCGCTCAAACCGCTCCCGCACCAACCGCGTCGCTTCTTTGCGTCCAAACAACAGATACATGCCGAGGCCCAACACCGGAAACGCCAGAATCAGGATAATCCAGGGCATTTTAAACGCTGCATTTGTCCTGCGGCCATAAAGCAGGATCACGACAACCAGTGTAAGCACGCTGGTCGCAACCGAAATCCATGTCGAATATCGGTTTAATTTCATCGCCTGTACGCAAATCCATATAACCTGTAACAGTACCGACAGCGCAACGAACACAAGCCTTCCAATGCTGTTTTTTACCGCTGTCTTTTGTTCTGCACGCATCTTCATTTTGTCTACCCGTTCCTTTCCATCCCTTTTCTGTCAAACTGCCACGCTCCGAACGCTTTCCGCCATCCGCTGCAAAAGCTTCTTCCGCTATCTTAACATGAGTGTACTGTCAGTTCAAGCTGCGATTTACGCAGGTCCCCGCGTATTCCGAAGGGTTGCGGAATGCGACACGCATGAGTGCTTCATTGATATCTGTTCTGCTCCAACACTTATTTGTGAAAAATACCCCAGAAAAGGGAGGATGCCAGGCAACCCGATGTCGCCTGGCATTTATTATGAAAAAGCTATTTGAAAAGTTGTGTTACTGTCATTGATTGGCTTGCTGTATCTTATGGTTTTAGTATAGAAACGGAAAGTGACGAAACCGTGATGGGCAGAAAAACATTCCGTTAAAGAAATATGAATAAAAAATGAACGCCGCTTATGTGTCCTCGCGGAACATTTTTATCGTATGGAAACGCAGTTTCCTATACGATAAAAAAGGACGGTCGGAAGATTCCGACCGTCCTGATTGATCTGTTTGAATGATCTGTTACTCGGCTGATGCTCAAGCCTTGTCTACAGAACCGAACAGTTCCATTTTTTCTTTTACAGTAGCCTTGATCGCTTCGAAGCCAGGAGCCAGCAGCTTACGAGGGTCATAACCCTTGCCCTGCTCGTCTTTGCCTTCTTCGATGTACTTTCTGGTAGCTGCAGCAAATGCAAGCTGGCACTCGGTGTTAACATTGATCTTAGCAACGCCAAGGGCGATTGCTTTCTTGATCATGTCAGCCGGGATACCTGTGCCGCCGTGAAGAACCAGAGGAAGATCACCAGTCAGCTGCTGGATAGCATCCAGAGTTTCAAAGGACAGACCCTTCCAGTTTGCAGGATATTTGCCGTGGATATTGCCGATACCAGCTGCCAGGAAGTCTACGCCCAGATCAGCGATTCTCTTGCACTCGTTGGGATCTGCGCATTCGCCCATACCTATAACGCCATCTTCTTCGCCGCCGATTGCACCAACCTCAGCTTCGATGGAAACGCCCTTTTCATGAGCAGCCTTAACCAGCTCAGTGGTCTTTTCAACGTTCTCGTCGATCGGGTAATGAGAGCCATCGAACATGATGGAAGAGAAGCCAGCTTCCAGACACTTGTAGCAGCCGTCGTATGAGCCGTGATCCAGATGCAGAGCAACGGGAACGGTGATGTTCAATTCTTCGAGCATACCGTTAACCATGCCTACAACGGTCTTGTAGCCGGTCATATACTTGCCTGCGCCCTCGGATACACCAAGGATTACAGGGGAGTTCAGCTCCTGAGCAGTCTGCAGGATAGCCTTTGTCCATTCCAGGTTGTTGATGTTGAACTGACCAACTGCATAATGGCCAGCTTTTGCTTTGTTCAGCATTTCTGTAGCAGATACTAACATCTTATTTACCTCCATAGAAATAAAATTATTATCTAACCGATGCTATTATACCCTATCTTTTTCAAAAAAGAAATACGGCATACGCATTTTTTTCCTCTTTTTCCACTTTTTCCACTAAACCGCTACATTTCACTGCGCTTCATTTTCTTCTCCCGGCACCATGATATGCAGCGCCTGTTTCTGATTTTCGATGACGATTTCTGTGTGCCTGCCGCCGAATTCGCCGTCCAGCGTCCACGCGACCTCTTCCTCTGTCTCCACCTTCAGCCAGGAGGTTTTAAAGCAATACATCTGCGCCGTGTCGATATCGCGCTGCGCCAGGGCAGCAAGCGTCTGATTGAGTTCGTCCAGGCTGCGCGGAACCTTTACGAGCGTCACCTCAAACATTCCATCGCTTAAATCCACATATTTTCCGGTAATTCCCTTAAAACCTCCCACCGAAACAGAATTCGTAATCATTCCATACAAAAAATCGTCCTCGATGACGGTGTCCTGCGTCGTAATTTTCATGTGGTAGGATTTGATATCCCGGAGCTTTTTCATGCCCTCCAGCAGATACGCCATGTGCCCCAGCACATTTTTGACATCCTGACTGGTTTCATAGGAGACCTCTGTAAAAAGTCCGAAGGCCGCAATATAAACAAAGGTTTTTTCGTTAAAGGAACCGATATCGCAGGCAAACATTCTGCCGCTGACTGCGATTTTAGCAGCCTCGGCCATGTTTTTCGGAATATTCAGGCTCTGCGCAAAATCGTTTGTGCTGCCTGCCGGAATATACCCGATCGGGCGGCGTCGAACACTCTTCATAATGCCGGTCACCACCTCATCCAACGTGCCGTCTCCGCCGCTGCATACCACGAGGTCATATTTTGCCGTTCTGTCTGCCGCAAGCTCCACGGCTTCCCCTGCATACTGAGTCGGTCTTGCTGTCACGACATAGCCTGCCTTAACGAACGTATCAATGATATCCAACAAATTATTCCGGATCTGTCCTTTTCCCGCCCTGGGATTATAAATAAAAAGAAGCTTTTTGTCGTCCATCCTTTCCCTCCTTTCTGCTTTTTTATTCTTGTTTCGCCCCTGCGCTCCCGTAAAGTGTACTTGCTTCTATAACAACAAGCTTACTCTGGAAAATAGAAAAAGGGCAGCCACTTTCCGGTGGACACCCTTTCGTTTTCTTTATTCTGCCGCGCTGCTTAAATAATTTTCCATTCCGAAAATCGCGTCGTCTTCATCCGTTCCGTCTGCAATCACGGTTACCTTTTCGCCGGGTGCAAGCGCAAGGCTCATCATTCCCATGATGCTCTTCGCGTTCACTTTTCTGCCTTCAGACTCCAGATAAATATTGCTGGCATGCTTGCTTGCAACCTGCACCAGCATTGCTACCGGGCGAGCCTCAAGCCCCTGCTTCAGCTTTACTTCCACAGTTTTCTGTTTCATAATAAAACTCCTCCTTTTAAGACCTCATGGCATCCGCCAGTTCACATAATTTCCGCAAACGATGATTTACGCCCGATTTTCCAACTGGAGGATCCAGATACATCCCCAGCTCCTTAAGCGGTGCTTCGGGATACTCCAGACGTACTTCAGCCATCTGACGCAAGCTCACCGGCAATTTTTCAAATCCATATTTTTGCTGCAAAAAAAGAATGTCGTCAACCTGCCTCGCCGCCGCTGTCACCGTCTTGGTAATATTGGCAGTTTCGCAATTGACGCGCCTGTTTACCGTATTGCGGACTTCCCGGACGATCCTGGAATTTTCAAATTCCATCAGCGCCACATGCGCCTCAACCACATTCAGAAAATCCGAAATTCCGGCTCCTTCTTTTATGTAAACCACATAATACTTTTTTCGCTGTACAATCCGCCCTTCGATCTCGAACTCGGTCAAAATCTCCAGAATCTGCTGTGCCTGCAGCGGTCTGCTGCATACAATTTCCAGATGATATCCTTTCCCGGGATTGCTCATCGAACCGGCTGCCAGAAACGCGCCTCGTAAAAACGCTCTCTGGCAACAGGAATTTCGGATTAAAAGCCTGCTCACCGGACATCGTAAACCATCCTGTAGGCTCTCCTCACCGGACGTCGGGCTGCCTGTCTGATCCAGAAATTTGATTCCCTGCAGAATCCTGCGGATCAGTTCCGGGTCATCTATCCGACAGAAATATCCGGTTTGCTGATTTTCCTGTTGTACACGGGTTTCCGTACTTATATTAAATGTTTTCTGTAATAATGTAAAGCATTTTCTCACAACGAGCGCATTTTCCGCATGAATCTGCAGAAAAGTCCCCGTCGTACCGACGCCGATGCTGCCGTTAAAATGGAGAAGTGCTGCCAGCTCCGCCAGCTGGCAGTGCCTTGCCGGACTGATGTGCCGATACAGCTCTTCTTTTACTCCCGATGAAAATGACATATGAAATATCCTTAAATATCCCTGTGGCTCAAAGATACTCCATACTTGGCTTCCCTGTTGCGAAGCTTTCTATAAAGCTCATTGGCCAGCGTTACGCTCCTATGTTTGCCGCCGGTGCAGCCGATTGCCACCACCAGCTGGTATTTGCCTTCTTTAATATAATTTGGAATCAAAAATCGCAGCAGATCTGTCAGCTTGTCCAGAAAAATCCCCGCCTCCGGGAAACTCATGACATAATCCTGAACGCCCCTGTCGTTGCCGGTCAGATATTTCAATTCATCTATATAAAAAGGGTTCGGCAGGAAACGGACATCAAATACCAGATCCGCATCTGCCGGGATTCCATGCTTGAAGCCAAAAGAAAGAATATTGATCATCAGACTGCTGTACTCTTCATTTTTTACAAAAATCCGATCCAGCTCCTCTTTCAGCTCCCGGGTCAGCAGCTTGGACGTGTCAATCACATAGTCTGCATCCTTCTTAACCTGCTGCAGGATTTCCCTTTCTTTTTCAATTCCGTCTTCGATTCTCGGATTTTCTGCTGAACACAGCGGATGCATCCGTCGGCTCTCTTTATAACGTTTCACAAGTACTGCATCAGAAGCGTCCATAAAAAGAACTTCGAACACCATACCGTTTTGTCTTAAACAGGAAAGTGTTTTTTCTACCCTGGCAAAGGACTGATCCGTGCGGACGTCCACGCCGATAGCAACTTTTGTTATTTCCGTATTCGGTGTGGACAAAAGCTCAACGAACTTGTCGATCAGCTGGATCGGCAGATTGTCCACACAATAGTATCCCATATCCTCCAGCAGTCGCATCGCGGTGCTTTTGCCGCCGCCGCTCATGCCGGTTACCATTACAAATCTCATTTTTCAAAATCTCCCAGGAAAATCACTTCCGGCTCCAGCGTTACGCCGAATTTTTCCTGCACTGTTTCTGTGACTTTCTGAATTAGTCCCGCCACGTCCGCAGACGTCGCATTTTTTCGGTTGATGACAAAACCGCAGTGCTTTTCGGAAACCTGTGCGCCGCCGACACTCGCTCCGGCAAGTCCGGCATCCATAATCAGCTTGCCTGCAAAATATCCCTCCGGACGTTTAAACGTACTGCCCGCACTCGGATATTCCAGCGGCTGTTTTTCCCGACGCTTTGCAGAAAGCTCCTGCATCGTAGCAGAAATTTCGCTTCGGTCGCCTTTTTGCAGCTTTAAAACAGTGCTGAGCACCACACAGGGCTTTGTTTTTACAATGCTCGTGCGATAGCCGAACGCCATTTCTTCCCTGTTGTATACACGACATTTGCCATCCGGCTCCATCACCTCTACCGACTCTGTCACACCCGCAATCTCACCGTTGTAAGCGCCCGCGTTCATCCGGACTGCTCCGCCAATCGTTCCGGGGATTCCCGATGCAAATTCCAATCCGGTCAGCCCTGCTTCCATCGCGCTTCTCGATACAGCGGAAAGCATCGCGCCTGCGCCGCATCGGATCGTAGCTTCGTCGATTTCAGTCTTTAAAAATTCCCCCGCCAGATGCAGGATCGCGCCGCGGTAGCCCCGGTCACCCACCAAAAGGTTACTTCCGTTTCCGAGCAAAAACCACGGCAGCGCCTCTTCCTGCAGCCAGGCAAGCACCTGCGCCAGCTCTTTCCTCGTCTCAATCACAAGAAAATAGCGCGCAGGACCGCCTGTCCGGAATGTCGTATGCCTGTCCATCTGTTCTTCTGTTAAAATCCGCTCTTTCGGCAGAATTTCATTTAATCTGTCACTCAAATGTCCTGACCAGCCCTTCTGCTCCGGCTTTGCGCCGGATACGTTGTTATTTTATGCGGATCTTTTGCAGATGATACCGGTATTACTCCAATACCAGTCTGGCAGCGCCGTAAATACCAGCGTCATTGCCCAGAGTTGCCAGGGTAAACAGTGCGCCGCGGCAGCCCTTGAACGCATATTTCTGGTAATATTTCTGAATGTAATCCAGCAGCACATTGCCGGCTTTGGAAACACCGCCGCCGATTACGAAGATCTCCGGGTTGGAAACATTGGCAACCAGCGCCATCGCCTTGCCCAGATACCAGCCAAAGTCCTCTGCAACCTCGGTTGCTACCGTATCTCCTGCTTTAACCGCATCCCATACGTCCTTTGCACTCAGGTCGTCCTTGCGCATTATGCTCGGACGGTCATCCTTTGCCAGCTTACGCTTTGCCATACGGACAATACCCGTTGCGGAAACATATTCCTCCAGGCATCCGCAGTTGCCGCAATTACAAGGCTCTGTCTCATCATCATTGACATGCATATGTCCAATCTCGCCTGCAGCTCCGGTTGCACCGGCAACCATCTTACCGTTGATGATAATACCGCCGCCAACACCAGTTCCCAGGGTTACTACAACGACATCCTCATACCCCTTTGCGCCGCCCTGCCAGGCCTCGCCCAGTGCTGCTACGTTGGCGTCATTACCAGCTTCTACCGGCATATTTAAAAGTGTCTGCAGCTCTTTTTTCAGGCTCATGGTTCCCCAGCCAAGATTGACTGCACCATAAAGTGTGCCCTCAGAGTCAACCGGTCCCGGTGCACCGATGCCGACGCCGACTACCTCTGTACGGTCCATTTTACGCTCATCCATTTTTTTGAGGATGCTCTTTGCACAGTCCGGCAGAATCGCTTTGCCGTCATCCTCTGTCACCGTAGGGATTTCCCACTTTTCCATTAGATCGCCGCTGGTGTTAAAAAGACCAAGCTTTACTGTCGTTCCTCCTACATCTACACCAAAACAATACTTACCCATTTTATTTTCCTCCCGCTTCTCGCGTATTTTCAAAAAGCTTTTCAGCTGTCTGATCTGTGATGATGCCTTACTCTTTTGTACGATCCGCCAGCCGCATCGCTGTACGGAGCACTATTGCTTTCATTCCGAACATTTCGATATGCCTGACCGTTTTAGTCCTCATCCTCATCCTCGTCCTCATCCCGCTTACGTGCAAGGGAATTCTGGACTCTTGTATACAGCTCCTGTGCTGCATTGTATCCCATCTTTTTCTGTCTGTGGTTAACAGCTGCCGTTTCGCAAATAATTGCCAGGTTTCTGCCGGGACGGATCGGAATGTTGTGGCAGACAACCTTGTTGCCCAGATATTCCGTATACTCCTCTTCCAGTCCGAGACGGTCGTATTCTCTGTCCTTGTCCCACTCTTCCAGACGGATTACGAGGTCGATATTCTGTGTCTCGCGGACACTCGAAGCACCGAACAGCGCCTTGACGTCCACAATACCAATACCGCGCAGCTCGATAAAGTGCTTTGTGATATCCGGTGCGGTTCCGACCAGTGTTTCCTCACTGACCTTGCGGATCTCTACAACGTCGTCCGTTACCAGACGGTGTCCTCTCTTAATCAGCTCCAGAGCCGCCTCGGATTTACCGATTCCGCTCTCGCCTGTAATCAGGACGCCTTCGCCATATACGTCAACCAGTACGCCGTGCACGGAAATGCAGGGTGCCAGCTTGACATTCAGCCAACGGATCAGCTCTGCCGTAAACGAACTTGTCGCACGCTTGGTCATCAGAAGCGGAACGCCTTTTTCAATGGCAATTTGCCGAAACAGCTCATCCGGATGCAGTTCACGACAGAAAATAATGCCGGGAATCGGGTAATCCAAAAGCTTCTCCAGCATCTCCTTCTCTTCTTTTTCCGACATTCTCTTAACATAAGAGTATTCTACGAATCCAATCACCTGCAGACGGGTCGCCTCAAAGTGTTCAAAATAGCCCGCCATAGGAAGTGCCGGTCGGTTGATATCCGGCAACGTAACCTTAATCCCCTTCAGATTGATTTCAGGAGTCAGATTTTCCAGCTTCATTTTTTCCGCAATCTTCAATAAACTGATGCTTGCCATAATCCATCCTCTCTTTTCCAGGACATGCAGACAGTAGTTCCTGACATCAGGAACTCTGTTTTTATGCCATACTTTGTTTTATTTTATCACAGATCATTATTCCCGGCAATCTTCCTCTTGGTGGTTATGAAAAAATTCATAGATTTCTTCCGCCACGGACATTGGCAAATCTGCCTGCATCGCAATCTGCTCTGCCGTCGCGTCCCGGATCTCATAAATCGATGGAAAGCTTTTCATCAGCGCCTTTCTCCGCGCAGGACCCACGCCCGGGATTTCATCCAGCACGCTCTTGACCTGATCCTTGCTGCGCAGTGACCTGTGGTATTCGATTGCAAACCGGTGCGCCTCGTCCTGCACTCTTGTAATCAGCTTGAAGGCTTCAGAATTGCGGTCGATCGGCAGCTCCACATTGTGAAAATAAAGTCCTCTCGTCCGATGGTTGTCATCCTTTACCATGCCGCAGACCGGAATGTTTAAATGCAGCTCGTCCAGCACCTGCTGCGCGATGTTGACCTGCCCGCGTCCGCCGTCCATCAGCAAAAGGTCCGGAAACCGTGCAAAGCTTCCGAACTCCCCGGACAGATTTTTTTCTTCCAGCTCTTTCGTCTCTTTTAAGCCGTGTTCAAAGCGTCTCGTCAGAACCTCGCGCATGCAGGCATAGTCGTCCGGTCCTGCTACCGTTTTGATTTTGAATTTTCGGTAATCGCTGCGCTTGGGCTTGCCCTTTTCATAAACGACCATCGAGCCGACATTTTCAAAGCCGCTGATGTTGGAAATATCGAACGCCTCCATCCGGTCGAGCATCGGTAAATCCAGCAGCTGTGCGATCTGCCGCACCGCACCGACCGTACGCGCCTCGTCGCGCGCAATTCGCTCCCGGTCTTTTTCCAGGACGAGCTTTGCATTTTTTTCCGCAAGCTCCACCAGCTTTTCCTTCTGTCCCTTCCGCGGCACGCGGATATATACCCTCGCGCCCCTGCGTGCGGTCAGCCATTCTTCTAATACCGGTATGTCATCTATTTCTTTCTGTAAAATCAACTCCCGCGGTACGAACGGTGTTCCGGCGTAAAACTGTTTCACAAAATCCAGCAGAATCTGCGCCTTATCCGAATCCGCCACATGCGTCATATAAAAACTGTCTCTTATACACATCTGACGCTGCCGACGACT